>Ga0164309_10000084_pt1 | contig 53627 bp, 65 predicted proteins | sample Whisoiple_247_MG_FD_109984 | JGI IMG/M metagenome (GOLD analysis project Ga0164309, IMG submission 109984) | Soil microbial communities amended with fresh organic matter from upstate New York, USA - Whitman soil sample_247_MG | ecosystem: Environmental > Terrestrial > Soil > Unclassified >... | reverse complement strand
CCCTCGCCGGCACTGCCGGCTTTTTTCTGAAAGAAGACCATGAAACTGACCCTCAACTCCGTCCAGACCCTCGACCTCATCAAAGCCGTCGGCATGGACAGAACGATCCTCGTCCAAGGCGAGAGCGGCATCGGCAAGACCTCGATGCTGTACGCGCTGGCCGAGGACGACGCCTTCAAAGACCACCACGTCGTGAACCCGGTGGACTGCACCCAGCTGAGCGATGGCAGCATCTGGGTGCCCGACCTCGACCGTGAGGCCGGCGTGTCGCGCGAGCTTCCCAACGAGCGCTTCGGTGTGCACAACGGCAACCGCAAGGGCATCGACGGCAGCAAGCCGATCGTCATCTGCCTGGATGAAGTAGCGAAGGCCAAGCAGTCCATCAAGGACGCGCTGGCGCCCATCCTGTACGAGCACCGCATCGGCGACTACCACATGCCGGTGGGCAGCATCGTGTTTGCCTGCACGAACCTGGGCGCCGAGGGCCTGGGCGACAGCATGCAGGCCCACCTGCGCGACCGTCTGATCGACGTGACGCTGCGCAAGCCGACGGCGCAGGAATGGATCGATCAGTTCGCCATCCCGCGCGGCCTGCATCCGGCCGTCATCGCTTGTGTGAACGAGTACCCGCAGGTGTTCGAGTCCTTCACGGACTACGAAGCTGGCGCGGCCAAGGCCGGGCAGGACTTGGCGCGGACCAACCCGTACATCTTCAACCCCCGCGCCGTGCAGGACAAGTGGGCCACGCCGCGCTCGCTGCACGCCACCAGCGACATCCTCAACCGAGGGGGCAGCCTGGACGAGCACACGCTGACGGCGGCCATCAACGGCACCATCGGCCGGGCGTTCACGGCCTTGCTCATGGCCTACGTGAGATTTGGTAGGTCTCTCCCCTCCTTCGGTGCGATCTGCCACGACCCGATGGGCACGTTCATCCCCGACAACGCCGGCGCTCGCGTGATGCTGGCCTTCCAACTCATCACCAAGACGCAGGACTCGGGCGCAGCGGAGGCGGTCTCGCAGTACATGAACCGCATGCCCGGTGAGGCGCGGCTGCTGTTCACCAAGAACGTGTCCAACAACTCCAAGAAGATGGGCGTGTTCGCACGCTCGGCTACCTTCACGCAGACGCTCACCCAGAGCCTGCGCGTCCTCAACGCTCGTTAAGGAGAACGACATGACAAGCAAGAAACACCCACCAAACCGTGTCTGGATCGAACTGGAGAAGCCGCGCGACGACGCGCATGCCGAGGAGATTTGCAAGCAGGCGAACAACATGCTGCTGCGGCTGGGCGAAGGCCCGCTGCACAGCAAGTTCATCTGGGCGCCTGAGAAGAAGCGCTATCTCTTTGGCAACAACACGGGCTACTCGGTGCTGACCGATAACGGCGAATGGTTCAACCTCGAATACATGGGAAGAAACGTATGAGCTACGACATACTCACCGCGCGCGAGCGCATCTCCGTCGTCCACCTCGATCTGATGGGCGACCCTGAGTTCAGCCGCATCGGCGCTGTCACCCAGGTGGGCAACGTGCACATCGCTGGGATGGACGTGCCGACGGCCAAGACCAACGGGCTGGACTGCACCTACAACGAGGCGTGGATCACGCAGGGCCTGAACAGAGGGCAGCTGCGCTACGTCGTGGCGCACGAGCAGTGCCACAAGCTGCTCCAGCATTGCACGGCCTACAACGCCGAGTTCAAGGCGCACCCCGACGAGGCCAACCAAGCGACAGACTACGTCGTCAACCTGATGGTGGAGGAGATGGACAAGGGCCGCGGCTTCGTGCAGCGCCCGACGGACATCCCGCCGCTGATCGATGAGCGGTACAGGAACTGGAGTTGTTTGGAAGTCCTCGCCGACCTCATCAAGAACAAGCAGCCGGGCGAGTCCAAGAAGCCGATGGACAAGCACGAGCAGCGCGAAGCAGGGGAAGGCGACCCGGAGGCAGCGCAGGCCGAGGAGGCGATGCTCAACGACGCGCGTGTGCAGGGCGAGATCATCTCGGCCCGGCTGCGCGGGGAGGGCGCCGGCGCTGCATCGCTCGGCGGGTTCGAGACGACCGAGACGAACTGGCGCGACCCCATGCAGCAGTTCCTGCAGGAGCACATCGAGGGCGATGAACTCTCGCGCTGGTGCCCGCGCAACAAGCTGTTCGCACCACTAGACATCGCGCTGCCGTCGCACTACAGCGAGGCGGCCGGTGATCTCGTCGTGGCCTGTGACACCTCGGGGTCCATGCGCCGCTACTACGCACGCATCTTCGGCGAGATCGGCAGGGTGTGCGAGCAACTCCAACCCTTATCAGTGACAGTGATTTGGTGGGACACCAAGGTGGCCGGCGTGCAGGTGTTCAAGCCCAACGACTATGGGCAGATGGACAAGAAGCTGCAGGCCAAGGGTGGCGGGGGCACCACGGTGTCCGTCGTGGCCCGCTACATGCGTGAGAAGCAGATGAAGCCGCAGGCCACGATCATGCTGACCGACGGCATGGTGGAGGACAAGTTCGAGTGCCCGTCCGGCCCGCTGCTGTGGGGCGTCGTCGGTGGGTATCGGTTCCAGCCGGCGCGGGGGAAGGTGCTGCGCATCTCCAAGGAGAGCTTGTGATTAACGACGAAGACATCGTCGCCGCAGCTGTACGCGTCGATAAGGCATTAACCCGCAAATTTGAGCAAGAGATCATGAAAATCAATCGAGAGAAACAGATACCCCCAGCGCCCGAGCAGCGCGCGCTGCAGATGAACAGCATCACGAAACTGGAGGCGCTTGTCCCCGTGCGTGTCGCCACGTCCAAGGTGCTGGAGGGCAACTGGACAGGGCCAGCGCTGGACGAGGCACGCGTCGTCGGCAGCCTGTTCGGTGGCGCGCACTACATCCTGCAGCTGGGCTACAACCAAGTGGTCGGACAGGCCGCGTCGTTCCGGCTGGTGTTCGTCGCGCACATGCCGGTCGAGAAGGGCACGGTGCTGACCGACCCGGTCGTGATCGACGAGGCGCGGCGCACGGCCGAGGCGTTCATGCACATGCTGAACATGCGGCGCGTGGCCGGCGCCAACGCCACGCAGACGCGACAGAATGCCGCTGGCGCCACGCTCGTGTCCAGCTTCCAGGGCAGCGGGTCGGCCATCCCCGGCAAGCCCCTGACCGGCAAGCGGGCGGATGTCCTCATCATCGACGAGGTCAGCGACCTCAAGAAACCTGTTGTATAATCTTACACAAAGGAGTACCCCCATGTCCCTCGAACAACGTCTCTCTGAAGTCCTCGCAACCGCAACCCCCACCACCCCCAAAGGAAACACCATGAACCACACTCTGAACCTGAACGCCTGCTCCGTCCTCGTCACCCTCGGCGTGTCCCAGTGGACCGCCCGCAAGCTGGACAGAGGCGTGTCCGACGAGGTCGAGGCGTCGAAGGGCGCCAAGTCCAAGGGCGCCGCGCGCGTGAACAAGAACCTGCTGGCCGGTCGGCCGGAACTGGAAGACATAGCGAAGATCGCCACGCGCATGCGCAACTACGTCTACGACAACACGTTCCCCTGGACGGATGCCGGCCAGCGCCTGCTGCCCACGCTCAAGCTGATGGAGTTCGACAAGAACATCCGCATGCTGATGGCCGAGTTCAATGCCCAGGTCGAGGCGTTCATCGCCATCTACCCGGGCCTCATCACAGCGCAGGCGATGGCGCTGGGCGCGATGTTCAAGCGCGACGACTTCCCGTCGGCCAGCGAGATCGCCAGCAAGTTCAATGTGTCGCTCGACATCGAGCCCGTGCCCAGCACCGGCGACTTCCGCGTGGACGTGGGCAACGACGCGCTGGCCGAACTGCAGGCCAGCCTGACGCGCACCAACTCCAGCCGCGAGGCCGCCATGCTGGCGGACATCACCAAGCGCGTCAGCGACCATCTGGAGCGCATGGCGGACAGACTGGTGTCGGAGACCGACCTGAAGACCGGCGACTTCAAGCAGAAGCGCTTCCATGACACGCTCGTCACCAACGCCTACGACCTGTGCTCGCTGGTGAAGTCGCTGCCGGCGCTGCAGGGCCACACCATCGACAAGGCCGCGGCCGCGCTGGAGAAGGCGCTGGGCGGCACGACGGCGCAGACCCTGCGCGATGACTACGCCAAGCGCGAGGACGTGCGCAAGGCAGTCAATGAACTGCGCAACCAATTCGACCTGTGAGGAACCCCATGAAAGTCATCTACAAATACCCCGTGCCCGACAACGGCGTCATCACCATGCCCGTCGGCGCCGAGGTGCTGCAGGTGCGCGAGCAAGTCGAGAACGTGTGCCTGTGGGCGCTCGTTGACCCCGACGAGCGGCAGATGGAGACACGCCGCTTCATCCTGTTCGGCACCGGACACCCGATCCCCAGCGCCCCGATGAAGTACCACGGCACGGCCCACCTCAAGGGCGGCATGCTCGTGATGCACGTCTTTGAACTCGTGAAGGAGACCTCATGACATCCAAGTGGCACAAGGCACTCTTCAAACGCCTGGAGGACGAAGGCGTGAAGATCGTCTGCGTCGTCAGACGTAGCAGTTCAATGGCGATCGACTGCGAGCTTGAGGGCCGCACGATCCGCTACTTCACCAGCATCACGCCATCAGACATCCGCTCGATGGACAACGCGTTTCACGGCATCATGCGCACACTGCGCGCGAAGGACTTGCTCAATGTCAACTGAACGAACCAAAGAGGAGTCCGTCAAGGATCGGATCAAGAAGGTGCTGCGCTTGCGCAACGTGCCCTTCGACATGCCGGCCACGCACGGCTATGGCAAGTCGGGCAACTTCGACTTCGTCTGCTGCGTGGATGGCGCCTACCTGGGCATCGAAGCGAAGCGCGACGACAAGGAGAAGCCGACGCGCCTGCAGACCGAGCATGCGGAGGAATTCATCGCGGCGGGCGGCGTGGCGCTGTTGATCCACGATGGCAACGTGGAACGTATAGCCACAGCAATCGAGGTGTTGCGCCGGCGCCTGAAGCAACAACCGATCAACACGGGACTCAGCTACTGGCCGGCACCGCCGCCACAGGCGGACGACAGCGACGTGAAGGTCATCAAGGGGAAGAAGAAATGAACAAGTACAAGACCAGCGCCTACAGCGACCGCATCGAAACCGTCGAGTTCGTCAGCGAGACGGCGAAGACGTGCGTCATCGTGTTCGACTGGAACAAGCAGCGCCACGAACGCAAGGTCGTGAAGATGTCGGACACCGACCAATATCACGACACCTGGGACATGGCCTACAACCACCTGCGCACGCGTGGCATCGCCAAGCTCGACGCGGCACGCTCGGCGGTGAACGACGCGCACCAAGCGCTGCTGAAGATCGAGGCCATGACGCGCCCGAAGGGAGCCAAAGCATGAACGCCGAAGACCACATGACCCGCGTGATCCAGGGGCTGCCCGAAGAGAAGCGCGAGGTGCTGCAGCACATCTTCATGCACTTGGTGCACGTCATCGCCAACGAGAGGCTGCAGGGTTTTTTCATCCACACGCTGCCGAGCGCCGACGACGCCGAGATCGAGCCCGTGCTGATGCACGCCATCAACTGCGGCGTGGAGACGGTCGAGGAGATGATGTGTAATTTCATGGCTGCGCGCGCTGCCTATGCTGCCGCAGCTTCCAACACAGACCCAACGAGGACACATTGAGATGGACATCAAGGAATTCCTGGGGCCACACCGCTGGCTGTCGAACTTCTGGCCCGCGCCTGTGCTGATGGACGGCGAGACATACCCCACCGTCGAGCACGCCTACCAAGCGGCGAAGACGCTAGACCCGGGCGAGCGCAAAGGCATCCGCGACACCGCTTCGCCCGGTGCGGCAAAGCGCCTGGGCGGGTTCGTCACGAAGCGCGACGACTGGGACACGATCAAGCTGGAGGTCATGCGCCGACTTCTCCTGCAGAAGTTCGCCATCCCTGAGATGCGCCAGAAGCTGCTCGACACCGGCGATGCACGCATCATCGAGGGCAACACCTGGGGCGATACGTTCTGGGGCGTGTGCAAGGGCAATGGCACCAACCACCTCGGCCGACTCATTGAGGACATCAGGGAGCAAGCAAATGCCGAAGCCATTTGATCGAATCATCGGACTCGACATCGAGTCAACCTGGGGCCGGGCCATCGGCCTGGGCTTCTCCTGTCAGACGATGGAGGAGTACCTGCGCGACCCGCGCTTCAAGTTGTGGGGCCTGTCGTGGTCGGTGCTCGATCCCGTGACCGGCGAGCATCATGAGGTGTGGGTGAGGCGCAATGGCCTGCAGGCGTTCTTCGACAGTATCGACTGGAGCAGGACAGCGCTGATCGCGCAGAACGCGGCGTTCGATGTGGCCGCACTGTGCTGGCGCCACGACGTGCACCCCGCGTTCGTGTTCGACACGCTGAGCATGGGCCGGGCACTGCACGGGGTCGAGGCCGGCAACAGCCTGAAGACCCTGGCCGAGCGCTACGGTCTGCCGCCGAAGATGGACGGCCTGGAGTCAACGGAGAACATCCTCGACGAAGACCTCCCGTTCGCCATCGAGGAGGCGCTGGCGCGCTACTGCCGGCACGACACATGGCTGGCGATCGAGTTGTTCAAGCGCATGCTGCCGAAGTTCCCGCCGTCGGAACTGAAGCTGATCGACATGACGATCAAGATGTACACCAAGCCCCAGCTGGTGCTGGACAGCAAGCTGCTCGGCGAGGCGATCGCGGACGAGGAGGGGGCGCTGGCGCTGGCGCTGGCTCGCTGCAACCGCACCGAGTCCGAGCTTGCCAGCAACGACATCTTTGCCACCATCCTGCGCCAGTTCGACATCGACCCGCCGATGAAGCCATCGCCCTCGGCCAAGGGCAAGGCCGAGGGCAAGATGATCTTCGCGTTCGCCAAGACCGACGCGATGTTCCAGCAGCTGCTCAACGGCGACAACGAGGACGTGGCCCTGCTGTGCAACGCGCGCCTCAACGTGAAGTCCACACAGGGCCGCACGCGGGCGCACCGGCTGCTGGAGATCGCGCAGCGTGGCGCGCTGCCCATCCCGCTGAACTACTGGGGCGCAGGCCCTGGCCGGTGGCAGGCGGCGAAGGGCAGCAACATCAACATGCAGAACATGAAGCGCGGCAGCCGGCTGCGCAAGGCGATCATGGCCCCCGAGGGCTACGTCTGCGTGGTGGGTGACTTGTCGCAGATCGAGCCGCGCGTGCTGGCATGGCTGGCCGACTACATGGACCTGCTGGACATCTTCCGCTCGGGCCGGGATGCCTACGCCGAGTTCGGTGCCATCATGTTCGGCGTGCCGGGCATGACCAAGGAGACGCACCCGCTGCTACGTCAGAGCGCAAAGTCGGCCCTGCTGGGGGCTGGGTACATGCTGGGGTGGCGCTCGTTCGCCCAGCAGCTTCTGACAGGCTTCCTCGGCGCCCCGCCGCGGATGTACACCAAGGCCGACGCCAAGCTCATGGGCATCAGCGCAGCGACTGCGCAGCGGTTCCTGAACAACGACTGGCACATGAAGCAGGTGCACACCATCGCGCACAGCTGCACGATGGATGAACTGCTGATCCACTGCATCGTGGCGAAGGAGATCATCGAGCGCTACCGCGCGGCCGCTGAGCCGGTGACGAAGTTCTGGAAGGTGCTGGGCGGCATGCTGGAGAACTGCCTGCACCGCGGCGAGGTGGAGACCTACAAGTGCCTGACCTTCAGCAAGGGCGCCATCACGCTGCCCAACGGGATGCAGATTCTGTACCCCGGGCTGGAGAAGGCGTTCGACGAGCGCGGCCGCGTCGAGTACACCTACATGAAGGGCAAGGCGCGCGTCAAGATTCACCCCGGCGTGATCTGCAACAACGTCACGCAAGGACTGGCGCGGCTGGTGATGGCCGACGGCATGATCCGCGTGAGCGAGCGCCTGCCGATCGTGATGACGGTGCACGACGAACTGAACGCACTGGCCCGCGTGCAGGACAAGGACAAGGCCCTGCCGTGGGTGCTGCGGCAGATGACAAAGGAGCCCACCTACATGCCCGGCATCCCGCTGGCTGCTGATGGTGGCGCGCACGCCCGCTACGGCGAGGCCAAGCAATAGCACCCCAAGGAGAAGCAATGAGCACACACCCGATCCCAACCTCCTTCCGCTTGCGCCGGCGCAAGTGGACGGTCAAGCGCGCGGCGCTGCACCCGCGCCACTACGCCGGCACCGCGGTGCCCAAGCAGATCGTCATCTTCGACAAGGCGCGCGACCGGGCACGCAGCGCGCTCGAACAACAGAAGACGTTCTGGCATGAGTCCACCCACGCCGTGCTCATGACGATGGGGCACAAGCTGGCCTACGACGAGAAGTTCGTCACCCAGTTCGGTCTGCTGCTGGAGGAGATGATCCGCACGGCGCGGTTTGAAGAGGAGCCAACGACATGACGACTTTCAAGATCACCTACATGGTTGACCCCGGCGACGGGATCGAGTCCACCACCGAGATCACCAGCACGTCCGACCACATGGGCGAAGTGCTCAAGGAGTGGATGGACAGCGACGACGGCGCCGAGTACTTCGTCACCAAGTGCGAGATCGTTGCGCACTCGCTCATGGTGGGGGAGTAATCATGTCTGTAATCTGTTGGGACGGCAGCGTGCTGGCGGCCGACAAGCGCGTCACCAGCGCCGGCTTGCGCCACACCTGCACGAAGATCGAGAAGCACAACAACCAGCTGTACGGCATCACTGGCGTGTGGGATGTGGGCATCGAGATACGTGAGTGGCATAAGGCCGGCGCTGACCCGGAGAAGTTCCCGGCCAAGGCGCGCGAGGACAAGGCCACGCTGATCGTCATCAACGAGAAGGGCATCCACGTCTACGACGCAGCGCCCTACCCGATGATCTACGAGAACAAATGCGCCGCGTGGGGCAGCGGGCGCGACTTCGCCGAGGCAGCGATGTACCTGGGCAAGAGCGCGGTCACTGCCGTCGAGATTGCGTGCCACTTCGCCATCGACTGCGGCGACGGGTGCGACACGCTGATGCTGGACCCGCTGCCGTTTTGATGTCGGATTTCTTTACACCACCCTCCGCAAGTCATTGATCCATAACGGCGGCAAGATGCTTGCTTTGTATAGTCAGCGGGGGTTTTCCCCGTCCCGTCAACCTCCTAGGAGTTCACATGCTCAAGCTCAAATCTTTCCTCGGCGCGCTTGCCATGCTGGCGATGTCCGCCGCGGCCTCGGCCGGTGTGGTCTGCAACAACTGCGCGTACCTGCAGGGCCAGCCGGGCACCTACCTCGGCACCCACAGCCCGCTCACCGACGACAACAGCACCTTCGGAAACGCTACGACCGGCTTCAATGGTGCCTTCACGAATTGGTGGGTCTTCGACATCAACCCAGCCGGCGCCGCGTCCGTCAACGCGATCTTCCTGCCGATCGGAAACATCTCGAACTTCGATGTGCAGCTGTTCAGCGTGACGGGCAGCAATTGCGCGCCGAACGGGCCGACGGTAGGCGGTCTGTGCTCGGCGCTGACCCCCGGCGCCATGATTGCGGACGGGTTCACCAACCCGGCCTACGCCACGGTGATCGACTTCACCGATCTGGCCGCCGGCCGGTACGCCTTCAGCATCACCGGCACGATCTCTGGCCTCGCTGGCAACCAGCCGGCCAGCTACACCGGCAACCTGCAGGTGAACGAGTCCAATGTGCCCGAGCCTGCGTCGTTGGCGCTGGTCGGACTGGGCCTGATGGCTGCCGGCGTCGTTCGTCGCCGCAAGGCCGCTTAAATCGCGTCTGAATGGCATGGCCCCCAGCGTAGGCTGGGGGCTTTTTTATGGAGGCATCATGAAGGCATACCAGATGCGCTGCTACTGCTGGCGCAACGGCGGCAAGAAGTGCCACGTCTGTCTGAAGCGAGAGAAGGAGAAGACATGCTGACTTGGTCATATTCCACCATCAAGGACTACGAGACGTGCCGCCGGAAGTTCCACGAGGTCAAGATACTCAAGCACTTCCCCAAGCAGGACAACGCCTCGAACCTGTACGGCACGGAACTGCACAAGCAGGCCGAGCACTTCATCCTCTACAACACCCCGCTCGGCAAGGACTTCAAGTTCATGCAGCCGATCATGGACTCGCTCAAGGCCATGCCGGGCGACAAGCTGTGCGAGTGGAAGATGGGCCTGAAGGAAGACCTCACGCCCTGTGACTTCTTCGCCAAGGACTGCTGGGTGCGCGGCGTGGCCGACCTCATCATCCTCTCGCCCGACCGCACCACGGCGCGCTGCTACGACTACAAGTCTGGTGGCGACAAGTACCCAGACACCGATCAGCTACTGCTCATGGCGCTGATGATCTTCCAGCATTTCCCGACTGTGCAGAGCGTGTCCGGCGGCTTACTATTCGTGCTCAAGGGCACAGTGGCGAAACACAAGGTGAAGCGCCACCAAGCCGAGCAGTTGTGGTGGCGCTGGCGCGAGCGCTCTGGCGCCATCGAGGCGTCGATCGCCAGCAACCATTGGCCGCCCAAGCAGAACGGGTTGTGCAAGAAGTACTGCGAAGTGACGACGTGCGAATTCCAGGGGATCAGGTAATGGAAACCATCGAGATCAACCTCAAACTGAACCTGCTCGACTGCTGCAGCTGCGGCGCACCGATCGTGCTGAGCGAAGCGCTTGAGCGCTCGCTGCGCGAGTCGCACCGCAGCTTCTACTGCCCGAGCGGACACACGCAGAACTTCCCCGGCGCGAGCGAGGCCGACAAGCTGCGCAAGGCGCTCAGCGCGGCCGAGATCGAGAAGACGCGCCTCGCCCAGCAAGCCACCGCGGCGCAGGCCGAGACGGAGCGCTTGCGCAAGCGCATCTCGCACGGCGTGTGCCCCTGCTGCAAGCGCAGCTTCAAGCAACTCGCTGCCCACATGAACCGCAAGCACCCGGACTACGGGAAGGAGTGAACCATGCCTAAATCCACCAAGGCCAAGCTGGCGTACCAACACGCCTACAACGACACCCCGGCGCAGGTCAAGGCGCAGACCAAGCGCAAGGCCGCGCAGCGGGCTGCGATAAAGTCGGGCGCCTCGCCCATCGGCGACGGCAAGGACGTGATCCACAAGACAGCACTGGACAACGGCGGCGGTAACGCGCCGAGCAACCTGGGCGTGCAGTCGCCGGCCGAGAACCGGGCATGGCGCAAGGGCAAGAAGTCGTACAAAGTTCCGAACGTCAAATGACAGAAGCACAAATCGACTGGGTGCTGACGCTCGTCACGATCGTCATCATTGTGGTGATCTGGAAGTGGCTGTTGGACGGCGATTAAAAAATTTGTTGTGTATACACAAGTCGTGTGTATACTGCGATCACCGGCACGGAGCCGGGATCAACCACCTGATAGGAACTGCAATGACCCTCGACGCAAACGCAATCGCGCGCCTTTCCGAGTTCGACTTCATCGCCGTCGTTGACACCAGCGGCTCGATGGCTGAGCCCAACAAGGCCGGCACCACCTCCCCGACCCGCTGGACTGCCATGCAGGAGTCCCTACGCACGCTGATCCGCGACATCTCGCAGATCGACAGCGACGGCATCGGCATGGTTCAGCTGGGCGGCAACATCGCTGCCTGGGAGAACGTCACCGAAGCCAACGCGCTGGATATCTTCAAGGACTTGGCACCGCGCGGCGGCACGCCGCTGGCCGAGGCGCTGACCAAGGCGTTCAGCATGGCCGGCAAGAGCGCCAAGAAGGACTTCATCGTCGTGTACACCGACGGCGTGCCGGACGACGCAGAAGCCGTGAAGAAGGTCATCCTGAACCAAGCCAACAGCCAAGTCAGCGATGACGCGTGCACGGTGCTGTTCGTGCAGGTCGGCGACGACAAGTACGCCACCAAGTTCCTGCAGGACTTGGACGACAACCTGAAGGGCGCCAAGTTCGATATCGTTGACGCCAAGACGGTTGCCGAAGTCGATGCGTTCGCTTCGACGGCTGAACTGATCCTGGCTGCCATCGACGGCTGATCCACCGGGGGCTTCGGCCCCCTCTTCAGGAGACCTTCATGGTTGACTTCATCCTCATCCTGTTCATGATCGCGTGCTTCTACCTCGGCCTGTGGATCGGCAAGACGTACGGCACGATCGGCAAGTGGTTCGAGGCGATCGGCAAGCGCCTGTCGGACAAGGACACGCCGTAGTGGATGCGCTCACGGTGCTGGTGATCGTGGGCTTGATGGGCTTCGTCGCCTTCCTGTTCTGGTTGTGCTGGAAACTGGGCGGCGGTATCGACGTAGGAGACTTGCTTGATGACTAAGACAACCAAGGCCCTGATCGGTAAGGCACCTGTGGAGCGCTTCAACGTGTCCATGCCAACCGAGACGGCCGACCTGCTGCGGTACGCAGGCGACGGCAACCTGAGCGCCGGCATCCGTGCCGCTGCGAAGCTGCTGCCCCCGGTGCCGGTGAAGCGCAAGCGCAGCAAGGCCGCGTGATGGTGGACACCCAGCACATCCGTGCAAGCCTCTTCTCGCGCCGCGGCGTGCGCAAGCTGCTGACGCTGTTGTGTAAGGGGAACCCGCTGATCTTCTGGACCGAGGACTGGGGCTTGTGCTTCAGCGACTTCACCATCAGCGGCCCGCCGCTGGAAGTCACGCGTATCGCCAACCTCATTGATGAATGGATGGAGTAAACATGAATGCAAAACTGATCGCAGCAGCCGAGGCGCTGGCGGACAAGGCCGTCGCCGGCACCAATGGCTACGACGCGGCGCAGTATGCGCAAGGCGCACTGGCGCTGGCGCAAGCGGCCACCTCTCTGCAGTACGCCGAGAACCAGCCCCCGGCGCCGTCGGTGCCTGAAGGCGGGACCGACTGATGGAACTGCCGACCATCAGCGGCGCGGCGTACAGCACCAGCGTCGTGGAGCCGATGTTCAACCAGATGCCGCCCGCGCCGAAGCAGAGCGATCAGGCCGACTACTTGGCGAAGCGCGGACTCGCGCAAGCGCAGGGCCTGCAGATCGGCGAGCCGCGGCGCCTGCAACCCGGCCCTGCGCAAGCCTACGTCGATTCCGAAACCCAGAAAGTGAAACCCGTCATGCCAACACCTGTCCGCATCGTCAAGGTCTTCATCGCCGACACCGACGAACGCCTCCCGCTGAACAAGCGCGTCCTCCATACCGGCGAGGAGCAGCTGACCGATCTAACCGATCAGGAGTTGTTCTTCGAGGTGCCGATCGCCGAACTACTGAAGACGCACAACGCACTGCGTATGCAGACCATCGACAAGAAGGCCGCGGCCAAGAGCGATCACGAGGTGTTCCTCGAACCTGTGCGCATCCGCGATCTCAAGATGGTCGTCGTCACCGTAGCGAGCTTCGTATGAGCGACCTGACCCAACAAATCCAAGCGGCACAGATTCGTGCCGGTGAAGAGGTCGTCATGGCGAACCTCGACCCGGCCCTGCGCACCGACGCCAAAGAAGTCTACGAGTCCGCAGCCAAGCGCGTGCTCATCACGTACCGCGACCTGAGCCCCGAGGAGCTTGCGCTCATCAACGAGGCCAAGGCGCTGGGCGAACAGGTCGGCGCGTTCATCGCCAAGCTGCGCCTGCACCCCCACGGGACGCCACCCGGCCCCGGCGCAAGCGGCCTGCTGCCTCCGCCTCTCGACCAGCGCTGGGTGTCCATCGGCGCCACGCATCTGCAGCAGGGCTTCATGGAAGTCGTCCGCGGCATCGCTCAACCCCAAAACTTCTGAGGCGCGCATGGGTTTTTTCAAGCTACTCGCTGCGCTGCTCCTCGGGGGCGGCTCGTCGGGGTCGCGTAGCAAGCGCAGCTACGCGCCGCATCAGAAGCGGCCGAACCCGAAGTCCAACCGATCCACCGGGAACAACTCTCGGTACAAACGCTTTTAAGGAGTCATCATGAAGAAAGTGTTTCTCACCGTACTCGCGGCGCTGGCGTTCAGCGCACAGGCCGCGCCCACGTTCATCTACGCCGAACAAGGCGTGCTGTTTGGTTTCAACCAGACCGACAGCAACAGCTTCACGCTGCGCATCAAGGGCGCGCTGGACGCCACGGGCGACTGGGGTCCGGCCACGAAGCTGGACAACCTGGGCTTCAAAGACCTGGGCTTCGATCCGACCGGCGGTACGCTGACCCCGGGCAACTGGGTGTACTCGCCCAACGAACTGAATGCCAATGGCTGCAGCGGTGGCGACAGCGGTGGCGTCTGCTTCGACGCAGCGCCTCCGATCGCGTTGACCAATGACATGACATTCACGATCGACCTGACCGGCGGCTCGCTGGCGCTGGACGCGCTGCACACGCCGCACCTGAAGCTGCGCTTCCTAAACGACGCGGGTGACAAGCAAGGCTCGCTGCTGTCGCAGAACATGACGTTTCTCCCGCCCGGCAGCCCTGACCCGTTCATCGTCACGCAAGTGCCCGAGCCCGCATCTCTTGCGCTTGCTGGCCTGGGCCTGTTCGCGCTGGCAGCAACTCGTCGGAAGCTCGTATGACCCTCATGCCCTACCAGCAGCGTGTCGTCGAAGAGAAGGCCGATCTCGATGTCAAGCGTGAAGCGCTGAACGCGTTCATCGGCTCGCCAGTCTTCGCCGCTACCGATAGCGCTGAGCAGGTGCGCCTGCACCATCAGGCCATCCATATGCTGCACTACAGCTGCATCCTCGGCGACCGCATCGACGCGTTCAAGGACTGACACTTTTCCAGGGTCCGTGCCCGCCGGCTTTCTCCTCCCTCCCTCCCTCCCTCAGTTACCGGCGGGCCAGCATCTCTCGAAAGCGGGTGCTGGCCCTTTTTTCTTTTAGAGGCCCTATGCAAATCGTGAACAACAAGGCGTTGCACCTGAAGGTGCGTAACGCCGACAGATTCAGTGTCATCCCGCACAAGCACGTCGAGGCTATCCCTGGTGGGTACAACGTCTATGTGAAGTGGGGGCTCGACGAGGTGCGTGTGTTGCGCAACCTCGGCATCGCCGATGCGCCGTCGCCGATCCGCAAGGACTACGGCTGGCCGGGGCGCTACAAGCCGATGAGCCACCAGCGCGACACATCGGACTTCACCACGATCCACCGCCGCTGCTTCGTGCTCAACGACGCGGGCACGGGCAAGACGCTGAGCGCGCTATGGGCGGCCGACTACCTAATGACGCAGGGCCATGTGCGGCGCGTGCTGATCGTGTGCCCCGTGTCCATCATGCACAGCGCCTGGATGAACGACTTCAACAAGAGCATCATCCACCGCAGCGCAGTCGTGGCGCACCACTCCGACGCCAAGCGCCGCGTCGAGGCCGTCAAGCAGGGCTACGAGTTCGTCATCGTGAACTACGACGGGCTGGCGCTGATCGCCGAGACCGTCAAGAAGGACGGGCGCTTCGACCTCATCATCGTGGACGAGGCCACTGCCTATTCAAACGCGACAACGATGCGCTGGAAGGTGTTGCACGCGCTGCTGAAACCCCACACCCTCCTGTGGATGATGACGGGCACACCGGCCGCGCAGTCGCCCGAGCAGGCGTACGGCCTTGCCAAGCTCGTGAACCCCGCCAGCGTGCCGGCCTACAAGGGCGCCTGGAAGGACAAGGTGATGCTCAAGGTCAGCACGTTCAAGTGGGTGCCGCGGCCCAACGCCAAAGACCTCGTGCACGCCGTGCTGCAACCGGCAATACGCTTCAGCAAGAAGCAATGCCTGGACTTGCCGCCGGTCATCATCGAGACGCGCGACGTGCCGATGTCGGCGCAACAGGCCAAGTACTACAAGCTGATGAAGGATCAGATGGTGGCGACGGCGGCCGGCGAGAAGATCAGCGCCGTCAACAAGGCCATCATGGTGGGCAAGCTGCTGCAGATTTCCGCCGGGTCCGTGCGCACCGACGACGGCGATGTCATCGAGTTCGACGCCGCGCCACGGCTGAACGTGTTGCTGGAGGTAGTACGCGAGGCGAGCAACAAGTTCCTCGTGTTCGCCGTCAACACCGCGGTCATCAACCGCTTGCACGAGTTCCTGTCCAAGCACGGCTTCAACGTCGCCATCATCGACGGCAGCGTGCCGCAGTCCAAGCGCAACGACATCGTCAACCAGTTCCAGCACACAGACGAACTCGACGGGCTGGTGATGCAGCCGCGCACGACGGCGCATGGATTGACGTTGACCCGTGCTGATGCCGTGGTCTTCTACGGCCCGATGGACAGCGTTGAGCATTACATTCAGTGCATCGCCCGCTCAGATCGCCAGGGGCAGGTGGCCGACAAGGTCACGGTGACGCACATCCAGAACAGCCCTGCGGAGCGCGTGGCCTTTCAGCGCTTGGCAGGACGTGTGGAGGAGAGTTACCAACTCTCTGGCATGTTCGACGACGTGATGGCGGAGTGAAGGTAGTACGCTCTTGATCCTCACGCCGATTTCTAATGTATAATCTTACACAACCGATAGGCCATGACCCTCAAGGAGTCCTGATGAGTGAAGAACAAACCCCCGTCGCTGCTGTCGAGATACCGCTCGACCGACTGGCGAAGATGTACATCAAGATGCGCGACCACGTACAGGAACTGACGCGCGTCTACGAGAGCGAGGTCGAGAACGTCAAGCTGCAGATGGCGACTGTCACTGGCGCCATGAAGGATCAGGTCAAGGCGCTCGGCCCCGACATCACTTCCGTGAAGACAACCCACGGCACGATCATGCTCGGCCAGAAGACGCGATATTACGCTGACGACTGGGACGCCTTCGGCAAGTTCGTCATCGCCACCGGCGACGTGGCCCTGCTGGAGAAGCGTGTGGCCCAAGGGAACATGCAGACCTACCTCGAAAATCACCCCGACGCAGCGCCGCCGGGACTCAGTTCGGTTTCGGAGATCACCGTTACCGTGCGCCGCCCCACTGCCAAGTAGGCAGTCACTCACCCTGGAGAAAAGCAAGTGAACCAAGTAGCCGTTTTCAACCCTGGACAACTGCCGGCGCACCTGCGCACGGTGGGTATCTCCGCAACTGCCCTGGCCCTGGCCGGCGGCGGGCAAACCGGCCCGCGCCTGTCCATCAAGGGCGGCGTGTTCCGACTGATCGTGGAAGGCAAGGAGCTTGCTGCGATCGAGGAGCGCTACCTCGATGTCGTCATCGTGGCCGCCGCGCCGAAGGTGAGCCGCACCTTCTACATGGCGAAGTACGATCCCGAGAACCCGGCCGCGCCCGACTGCCAGAGCCAGAACGGCGACGTGCCCGATCCGGCCTCGCCGCACAAGCAGTCGGCCAGCTGCGCCACCTGCCCGCAGAACGTCAAGGGCTCGGGCCAAGGCGACAGCCGTGCATGCCGCTACTCCCAACGCGTTGCAATCGTGCTGGCGAACGATCTGGAAGGCGACGTGATGCAGCTGAGCCTGCCCGCGCTGAGCCTGTTCGGCAAGGCCGACGGCGACAACCGGCCGCTGCAGGAGTACGCACGCTGGCTGACCGCGCAGGGCATCGACCCGACCATGCTGGTGACGCGCCTGAAGTTCGACACCAAGAGCGAGTCGCCCAAGCTGTTCTTCAAGGCGATGCGCTGGCTGGAGCAGGACGAGTTCGACCTGTGCCGCGAAGCCGGCGCCAGCGCCGAGGCCCAGAAGGCGATCATGCTGACGCCGGCCGCGATGGATGGTGTGACGGCCCCGGCCAACATGCCCGGCCAGCGTCCTGCAGCCGCGCCGAAGCCGGCGCCTGCCCCGGTCGAGGAGGAAGAGCCGCCCGCACCGCCGCCGCGCCGCGCTGCAGCGCCTGCACCTGCTGCTGAGCCGGCCGAGCCGCCGGCCGCCCCGCCGAAGCGCCGCCGCACGCCGGCCGCTGCCTCCAACGGTGCTGCTGGCGCTGCCCAGACGCCCGCCCCGGCACCGGCGCCCGAGCCGGAACCCGTGCTGAAGGCATCTGGCCCGGCTGAGCCGCCGGCCGTCGCCACCGGCGCGCTGGCCGACATCCTCGACGCCTGGGACGATTAGTCCCTCTATGCCCCCGCTTCGGCGGGGGCTTGGAACCCCCATGAAATACCGCAAACACGTCCGTGATGCCGTGAAGACGGGCGGCGACACGCTCGGCCCCCAGCTGGGCCGCGCCGCCATCCGCCTGGACTTCCCGATCGTGCGCATCGCCAAGCTGACCGGCGCCACCCGCGCCACGATCTACAGCTGGTTCTACGGGAACCAAGTGTCCAACGCCTACCGCAGCGCTGTGACTCGCCTGACCACCATCCTGACCGAAGCGCCCACCGCGGCCGCTGCCTGGAGCCAAGCATGTCAAGCCTTCCAAATCCCCACAGCATCTCCGACGAAGAGTTCATCCGCATCGCAGACGCCGAACTCTTGAACGGCCCGCTGCCGCTGGAGTGGCAGCTGAACGCCGTAGATAGGCTGAGTAAGCACGCAAAGCGCAGCTGGAAAAATCCGTACGTGGCTGATCGCCATGTCCCCGCAGCAGTTCCCGAGGGCAAGCCCTATGGACGCGCGTAGCTTCCTGACGGCCGTCCTGCCTTCCACCGGCTTCTACTGCATCTGCGAGATTTCAACCAAGTACAAGCAGCACAGATACGTCACCAGCATCAGCGAGGCCATCGAGAAGGCCCGCATCTTCGACGCCGACGGGTTCAACACCTACTTCGCCACGGCCAGTTTCGCCGAGCGCGGCAGCCGCACCGTTGCCAATGCCGAGTATCTGCGCAGCTTCTTCTTCGATCTCGACATCAGCGAGACAGGCCGGACCAAGGACGGCAAGCGCGCCATCTACAAGACCAAGCGCGAGGCCGTCGCGGCGCTGCACGAGTTCCTGCAGGAGACCGGCCTGGACAAGCTAGGCCAGCCGTGGCTGATCGACTCGGGCGGTGGCGTGCATGTCTACTGGCCGCTGAGCGAGGACATCCCGGTGGCCGAGTGGCAGCCGCTGGCTGAGCGCCTGAAACGCACCGCAGTCAAGCACAAGTTGCTGATCGATGCGCCAGTCACCGCCGACGCCGCGCGCGTGATGCGCATGCCCGGCACGATGAACCAGAAGTACGACCCGCCGAAGCCGGCCTCGGTGAAGCAGGCTGGCGACGTGTTCGAGTTCGACGACATCGATGCGCTACTGCCCCAGATGTCCGAGCTTGGCGCCTTCGCGCCGATCAACGGCAACCACGCGCTGACGCAGACCTCGATCGTCAACGGCATCCCCGGCAAGCGGCCCGTGGCGAATGCGCTGGCGCTGCCCGGCAAGCCACCCGTGGCTGCTGATGCACCCGCCGTAGGCAAGGCCCTGGTGCAGCACGTAGACAGCAGCTTCGACAAGCTACTGCAGCGATCGTTGGCGGCCGACGGCAACGGGTGCGCGCAGGTCCGCTACTTCGCACAGAACGCGGCGGCCGACGGCATGGAGCCTATGTGGCGCGCGATGCTGTCCCTGGCGAAGTGCACCACCGAGGGCGAGACCGCCGGCCGCGAGATCAGTTCGTGGCACCCGTACACCGAGGAGCGCTTTCAGAAGAAGTGGGCCGAACTGAAGGGGCCGCTGTCCTGCAGCGCCATCGACTCCATCAACCCGGGCGGCTGCGCCGGCTGCCCGCACGCTGGCAAGATCACCAACCCGCTGCCGATCGGCCGGGCCATCCCCCTGCCGGCCCCGATCGCGGCCACGGCCACCACGCCAGCGCTGCCTGCGCTGCCCTCGGGCTTCGCTTTCAGCAAGACCGCCACCTGCCGCACCGTCAGCAACGACGACGGCAACGACCTGATCCCGATCATCCCGTTCATCTTCTACCTGCACAGCGTCATGCAAGAGGACGACTCCTATTGCGCGCGCTTCTGCCGTGTGGTGAGCGCCACCGAGCAGCACTTCATCGCCATACCGATGCGCGCGCTGGCGAGCAAGGACGACACCATCAAGGAACTGGCGAAGCAGAACATCTTCGCGGCCTTCGGCGCCGGCAACGACGTGCACGTCTTCAACTACGTCCGCGCCTGCGCGATGGAAGCCAGCACCGCCAACACCTCGCTGCGCGTGCCAGCCAAATACGGGTGGCAGCCGGACGAGAGTTTCGCCTGCGGCGAGCGCATCCTCTCGCCGGCCGGCGAGTACACGTTCGTGTCCAATCGCCTGAACAATCTGATCGAGGGCATGCAGCCCGCCGGCACCTTCAGCAACTGGCAGCGCGTGCTGACCATGCTGTGCAACAAGGGCTGCTACGACGTGGTGTCCCTGGCGCTGATCGGCTTCGCCTCGCCCCTGATGGCCTGGGCGAACAACGGCGCCGACGCGATGACCTTCCATGCGACATCGCGCGAGTCCGGCGTGGGCAAGTCCCTGGCGCTGTCAATCGCGCGTAGCACCTGGGGCGGCAAGCGCCTGATCGTGGTGCCCAACACGTCCGAGAACACCATGCTGCAGCGCGCTGGCCTGCTAGGCGGCCTGCCCCTGCTGGTGGATGAAGTGACGGCCAAGAACCGCTCGACCGAGATGGAGTGGATACCGAAGTTCCTGTTCGACTATGCGCAGGGCCAACACAAGCTGAAGGGCTCCAGCAGCGCCAATGCCGAGTTGAACGACAACATGACGTGGAACGGGCTGGCCTTCATCACCAGCAACAGCCCGGTGCTGGAGCACATGCTCGGCGCCAGGGACACCTCCAGCAACGGCGAGGTGCAGCGCTTCCTTGAGTGGCGCTGCGAGACCAAGATCGACTTCAACGAGCACGAGCGCGACATCATGCAGCTGCTCAACAGCAACTACGGGCACGCCGGCCCGATGTTCGCCGACTGGCTGGTGCGCAATATGTCGCGTGCCAAGGCGCTGTTCGCCACCGTCTTGGACGGCTGGCGCAAGCAGATCAACGCGATTGATTCCGAGCGCTACTGGGTGGCCGGCTGCGCCGCGATCATCACCGCCGCGACCCTGCTGGGTCCGAAGTTCGCCAACATCTGCGCGATCGACGTGCGGCGCGTGATGGCGTTCTTGACGGGGCTTATCGAGCGGACCCGCAGCCTGATCGACTCCAACCTGATGACGGCCAACGATGTGGTCTCCAGCTTCCTGCGCGAGTTCAATGGCATGTTCGTGAAGGTGGGCAAGGCTGGCTCGGTCGCAAGCTCGATCTCCAACAACGGGCTGAGCATCGCGCTGCCGGACTCGGCGCGCGGCAAGGTCGTGGGGCGCATCGAACTGGAGATGAGCCCAGGACAGGTCTGCACCTATCTGGATGTGACGGCGCTGAAGAAGTACTGCAGCATGCGCAACTGGAGCTACACCGCGTTGAAGGACGACCTGTCCCACAACGCCGTCGTGCAGGAGCGGGCGATCGACCTGTTCCGCGGCACGTCAATGGCAGCCAGCACCACCCGCTGCCTGCAGATCATCTATGCCTCGACCAACGCCCCGGCCCACGCCTCATAGGGGGCGGCGCCTGGGCGTGGCGTCAACCCACGGCTGGCTGTGGCACCAGCGGGCTGTGGGCTCTTTTTTCGTCCCGACCTTGTCGCCCTATGTCCTGATGGCCGAAGGGCTCCGTACGGCCCGGGAAACGCCTGGACGGCGCATCAACGTGAAGGCCCGAGCCTGCATCTTCAAAGGCATGCTCGGGGTGATGTTCACGGTGAAGTAGCCAACGCCCTCACGTTCTCCGTGAAGTCCCGCGCCAGCGTGTTGCGCAGCCGGGCGAGATCGTCGATAGCCTTGCGCTTGTCGGCCGCCAGCATCGCCTTGTCCTGCATGATGCCTTTCTGCTGCTCCTTGAGCCCCTTCAGCTGCTGCTTGAAGGCGTCGGCCGCGCCCTTGGCGCTGATCTCGCCGACGTGCTCCTGGGCGTACGCCTCGGCCCGCTCGGGCTCCTCCTCGCGCAGATGCGCCAGCGTGGCGTTCACCTGCTCGATGCTGTTCAGCGCCGCGTAGCCGCTGGAGACCGGCCCGGTGCCGACGTTCTTGGGAACGAATGCGCCGTAGATCGGGTTCTGGGAAGCCATGCGCTCGGGCTTGTTGCTGTCGGGCAGGAACTGATCGACCATGCCGGCGACGGCCACCGGGAAGCCGCCGACGTAGCCGCGCACCAGATGCTCGATCTTCGGCCCGCTTAGCTGCATCGACTCGGGCAGCACGGCGCTCATCAGGCCGGACAGCGCGACAGCCGCCTCGGACGTGGTGTCGCTGCGGCGCTCACCCTTGGCGAGCTTCAGCTGCTCCTCGGTCTCGATCTTGTTGCCGAACGCGTCCCGGTTGGACACCGACTGCAGGACCGGCGCGATCATCTGTGGCATGCCCATGCTCGTGCCGCCGGGGACCATGCCCAGCAGGCTGCCGCGGAACGCCTCCCAGTCGGTCGTGTCGAGCTTGCCCTGGAGCCCGCGCATCATCATCTCGGGCAGCACTTTGAACAAGAAGCCCACCTCGTACGGGATCGGCACCTTGATGGTCCCGCCCGGCGTCGGCAGAAAGAAGTTGCTCATGCGCTCGAACGCCGAGGCGTTCTTGTAGTCCTCGTCGTCCTCCATACCCGCGGCGTAGACCAGCGAGAAGGCGGCAAGCCCCATTGCGTTCTTGAAGAACTTCTGCTTGATCTGCAGCTTCTCCTCCATCGTGGCGTTACCACGGAACGCCTTGGCGAGCACATTGAGCGACTGAATCTGCGCGTTCATGAACGGGATCATCCGCGTGGCGTACTGCACCGTCGGGCTCGCGCCGCGCTTGGTGAAGTTCATCATCTCGATGGCGGCCAGTTCAGCCTCCATCTCGGACCCGGTCTTGCGCAGCGTATCGTCGTAGACTTGTGCACGCGTAGCTGCGTCCGCAGCCATCGCAGCGCGGTCGGCCGCGGCGAAGAGCTTCTTGTAGGCCGGCTGCTCGCCGCCTGCCATCTGCAGCGCGAACTTCTCCATGTCCTCGGCCGTGCCGTTGAAGATGCCGCTCTGGGTCACGCCCTTGCGCAGCAACGCATTGCCCGTGGCGCTCGTGCCGCGCATCTGCGAGACGAACTCGCGCATCGACTCCAGCATCGCCATGACCGGCCCGCGGTTGATCCCGGCCGTGAACGACGCCGACATCGGATCGCGGATCAGTTGGCGCAGCAGGTAGGCCGGCGTGCGGGTGACGCCAGAGCGCAGCAGATTGCTGAACGCACCAGCCACCTTGCCCATGCCAGTCAGCATGCTGTGCGAACCCTCCAGCGACTGCACCAGCAGTTCAGACGGGATGCCCTCGAACGGCGTGTTGGCCGAGGTGACGCGCATCCAGTAGTCCTCGCCGTCCTGCTTGAATGCGACGACATCAGGCCCGGCTGGCGCCTTGCCTGGGCGAATCTTGTTGACGCCGGCGGCCTTGCTCATGTCCTGCAGCGAGTAGGCGATGTTCTTGGTCGCCAGATTGCGCAGGCCCATGTCGGTCAGCAGCATGGTGTTGCGCATGATCGCTTCGCTCAGCGGCAGCAGCTTGGTGTCGTCGCCCTTGAGTTCCTGCAGGTAGGGCTGCTTGCGCACGTCCCCGACACGGATGTGCGTGTTCTCGCCCATCACAAGCTCGGCGGCGCCGGACTCGCCGACGCGATAGAACGGCACATAGTCGCCGTCCTTGGTGAGATCGCTCGCCAGCTTCTTGGAGATCGCGCCGGTGTCCGCGAGGAACTGGATCATGCCCTGGTTGTAGTCGTTGTAGACCTTGCGCACGTTCTCCAGCTGCTTCTTGAGCGCCGGGTTGGCGTCGGCCTCTTTCAGCGCCCGCTCGCCCAGCGCCTGATTCGCAGCGCTCGTCTCCCAGCCCAGCTTGTCCCAGCCCTTGTTGGCCGCGCGCTGCGCCACCAGATACGACTGCGCCAGCGCGTACTTGGCCTCGGGCGTAGCACCGGGCAGTGCGTCGATCGCGTCGAACACGTCCCGGCCCGAGGTCTTGCCGGTGGCCTCGACGATGTGGTTGCCCTTGGCGTCCTTCTTCAGCTGCAGCGTGCCATTGAGCAGCGAGGCGCCGACCTGGGCCATGCGCGCGTCGGCCTTGCGGATGTAGTACTGGCCCTGCATGTACTGCGCCTTGTCGCCCTTGGACAGCGCCTTCATCAGCGGCGCGCGCATGTCCACCGCGGCGTACTCGGCAGCGAGGCCGGCGTTGGAGTCCTTCATGAAGGCACGCACGCCACCAGCGCGCGGCTTGGCCGTCAGCGAGCGGCTGAACTCGTCGAGTGCGGGGGTGGCGGACGATGAAGCTGGCCGGGCGGCAGCAGCCAGGACCGTCTTGCCGCGACCTTCCTTCGCTTCATGCTCAGCACGCAGCGCTGCGATCTCGGCGATCTCCGCCTCCGTCAGCGGGCGTGAGTTCTGGAACAGGCGCTCCACCAGCGCCATCGCGTCGGCGCTCGCCGCCTGCTTCGGGTCCGCACCCCACAGCTGCATGAACGCATTGACCAGCCGGCGCCATAGGTTCGGCTTCTTGGCATCGATCTTGGCGCGCAGGCTCTCGTTGGTCATGACCTCCGAAGCGAACTCGAAGATGTCCTCCATGCCGTACTCGTTCTCGAACGCCTTGTCTTTCTCCAACAGCGCGAACAGCCGCTTCAACTCCTTGCGTGCGTTGCGCTGGTCGGGCGTCAAGTCCTTCTCGTAAGCGCGCAGCGCATGCACCGTGGCCGCGTGCACCGCCTCGTGCATCACCGTCTCCTGCGATGCGCCCGACAGGTAGATAGCGATCTCGTTCGTCTCGGTGTCGAAGGTGCCTTGCGCGCCCTTCGGACCAGTCAGCGCCTTGTACATGCGCAGCTTCGTATCCTTGGTCAGCGCCTTCAGCTTCGTCGCCAGTGCACGCGCGATCGGCGAACTGGCCGTCTTTGATAGCTTATCCAGCAGGCCCTGGAGATCGCGGTCAGCCAGATGCTGCGCCTCTTCCAAGGTCAGCCAAGTGACCGGCGCAGGGGCGTGCTCGCGTTCTTCCTTGTTGAGCACCGAAGCACGCCGACGTGCGACCTCCTGCATCAGCTTCAGCGCCTCCGCTGGCGTCAGCTTGGCGGCCTCGGCAGAGTTCAGGGGCTCCGCCGCGCGGCCGCCCTCGCCTTCCCAGTCAACGGCCTCGGCAGCCAGCGCTTTTGCTTTGGCGCCCTTCTCGGCCTTTGCTTGGCGCAGCACGTCGTCCGTGGCCCGCCGGGTGCCAGTGATGCGCTCGGCCGCCTTCACCTGGGCCGCCGTCGGCGGTGCGCCCTTGCTCTGGAAGCCCGTCTTCTGTGGCTTGGCTGCCTTGGCGACGGCCATGCGCGTGGCTGGCTCGTCGGTGCCCATCTTGGTGGCCGGCTCGACCGGCTCCAGCACACCTTCCTCGACACCCGCCTTGACGATCTCTTTCGTCGCCGGCTGGTAGCCCTCGGCGGCCTCGACGGCAGCCTTCTGCTGCACGATCAGGTCGCTCTTCAGCTGCAGCAGCGCGGCCTTGCGCTGCATCTCGCGGTACTGCGGATCAGCGGCCAGCGCCGTGCGTTGCCGGTTGAGGTAGGCGAGGTGCTTGTCCACGACATCCTGGCGTGCCATCACCGTGGCGCGCGCGTCGGCGCTCGGCGTCTCCTTCAGCTGCGCAGCGAGGTGGGCCTTCTCCAACACGGCCGAGTTGTAGCTTGCGCGGTGCTTGCGCGGCATGATGCCGCCGGGGTTCTTGCCCCGGAACGCGCGCATGTCGTCGGCCAGCACCTCCAGTGCCTTCACGATCTTGTTGCCCTCAGACGAGAAGGCCCGCGCCGTGCGGTACTTGCTGACCTTGTCGAACGTGTCCCGCACGTCCGCGTTCGTGACGCCGGGCACGGCCTTGGCGGTGCTGATGACCTCGTCCACAGCGTCCGAGGTCAACTCGATGCCGCCCTCGTCCTGGCGTGCGCTCACACGCGTCACCTTGTCGCCGGTGCGCTTGGTGTATTCCTCGGCCGTGGTGCCGGCCGCGGCCGCGCGGCGCTGGGCATCCGTCGGCACAGGTGCTGTGACCTCGGCGTTCGGACGACCGACCTTCTTCAGCAACGTGCGCCGGTGCGCCACGGCAGCACGCATAGCTTCCAGCCACGGCTTCAACGCCGCCGTCTGTTGCTTGCGTTGCTCGGCCTGCACACTCAGGCTCTCGCCCTTGACGACGGGGTTGTCTGCGCGGACCTTATTGATCTGCTGCTGCAACTCCATGATCCGCGCCTTGGTTTCCTCGACGTTGCTGGACGCCGCGAGCGGCTGCGGCACGGGTAGCGGGGCCTTGGCTGCAGCTGCGGCGTGCTTCTTCCGTTGAGCGGGCGTCGTGGCCCGCGTGGACGGCAGCGCGCCGGTGTCTAGTGCTCGTTGGAAATTAGCTGGCGTAGTGCGGCCGGCGTGCATCGTGTGGAACAGGTCCGGCTGCGCGTCGGGATGCGCAGTCTCTTCCGCGACCGTCTCCAGTTCCAGGCGCCGCGTCGGCACGCGCTCGGTCTCGGGCAGCGTCCTGCCGGCCGCAGCGCTGGCCTTCGCGCCTGTCGGCACGGTGCCGGGGCGCCCGCCGCCCTTCTCGGCCTGCTCGACCATGTTCGTGATCTGCGCCAGCTGGGCCTTCGACACGGTCTTCGGGGCCATCACCACATCCTTGTGGATGCCCTTCGGACGGGGTTGCGCGATGTCCGCTGCGTGTGGCGCGGCGCTGCCCAGGATGTCGGCGGCCTGCTTCAGACGCACGCGGGCGTGTCCGGTCAGCCCCGGCATTGCCAGCAGCTTATCGACGCGCTGGCGCAGCAGTTGCCGCGGTGTGTCCGCCGTCGGTGCTGGCCCTGCCTCGGGGATGAACAGCCGGCCCTGGCCCTGCTCGTCGGCGCGCGCGACATTGCCTTGCTCGGCAGCCGGCGCCACAGGCATCGTCTCCTTGCTCAGTCCTTCCTCGGGCAGCGGCTCGTGCACCTCCGTGCCTTCATCAGCCACCTGCTGCATCGCTGTGGTCTCGCGCAGGCCCTTCACGCCGGCATAGCGCTTCTCCAAGTCCTGCATCACCTGATAGTGGTGGCCGGCGCTGGCCCGACGTGCTGACTCGGTGCCGGCCTCGGGTGCCGGCGTGCCGACCACATCTTGCGCACCGCGCACGACACCCTTCACCAACGGCGCCGTGAGGTTGTAGAAGTCGGCCATGTAGTGCGCGCGGCCCTGCGTCTCCTTCTGCATCGCCGCCACTGAGCGGATCGCCTCGATGAAGCCCTGCGCACGCTCGGTGTCGCCCGTCTTGCGGGCCTGGGCCAGATCGGCGTGCAACGCCTTCACGACCTCCTTGGCGTGGGACTGCAGCGCCCGTGCAGCATCGGGGCGCTTGTCGGCCGGCAGGTTCGCCAGCGACTCGACGATCGCACCACCTTCGCCACGCAGCGGCTTGCCCATCGCACGCAACAGCCGGGCGTCTTCGCTGGTGTCCTTCGCCAGCGCGTCGAGCATGCCCGAGCGCTCCTTAGTGGCGAACATGTTGGCGAAGCCCTGCTCGGTGGCCTGGGCCGCCGCGGCGCGATCGGCCGCCTCGTCTTCGGCAGCCAGATCGGCCGAGAAGGCGTCGGCGTGCTTCTCCAGCCGGCGATCCGCGACGGCCTGCACGCGCTTGCCGCGATCGTGCGCATCAGCAGCGGCGTTCCACTCGCCCTCCAGCTGCTTCTCTTCACCCTGCAGGCGCTCATCCAGCTGGAACAGGTTCTCGTCATAGCCGGCGTTCCGCTGCTGTGCCTGCGCGTCCAGCAGCCCCTGCAGGCGCTCGATCTCGGCCTTCGCCTCCGCTACCTTCGGCAACTGCTTGGTGTTGGCGCTCTTCATCAGCTTGGCTATCTGCGATGTCAGCGCCGTGATCTGCCCCTGCGTCTGCTCCGTGTTGAGCGCCTGCAGTGTCTGGGCCTCGGCATCAGCGGTGGCAGCGGCGGCGGCAGCCGTCTTGGCATCCGCCTTCAGCGCAGGCGCGAGCTTGTACAGCTCCTTCTGAGCTTCCTTATGTGCTTTCGCGCGAGCAGCCAAAGTCTCGCCGGCCGCAAGCGCTTGGTCGAGCTTGTCCTGGCGCATCATCTCCTGCGCCAGCGCCTCTTCCTTCGGCAACGTGTCTTCGTACTCGGCGATCTGCGCCTGCAGTTCCTGAATGCGCTGGCCCTGCTGCGGGTTGCCCTCGGGCTGGAACAGCATGCCCTCCGGTGCACCGGGCGGCGCGACCACAGCCGCCGGACCCGCAAGCGCTGCTGCCCGCGCTTCTGGCGTCGTGAACGCGGCATTGAACTCGGCCAGCAGCGGCTTGCCTTGTGCGACGTGCTCGCGCAGGGCCGCCTCGACATCCTTCGCCGCGGCATAGCCGGCGTCGGTCTTCTCGGCCAGCAGCGCCTTGCGCTGGGCCAGCAGTGCCTTCTTCTGCTGCTCGTAGGCGGCATAGTCCTCGGCCACCTTGGCGGCATACTCCGGCCGCGCGCGGCGCTCTTCCTCGGCCTGCGCAGCTGCCTGCTCGGCCGCCGTCTGGGCCTGGGCCTGCTGGGCGGCCTGGGCCTGCTGGGCGGCCTGCTCGGTGTCCGCCACCTGCCGCTGCGCACCAGCGCGATCCCACGCTTGGCCGGCGCCGCTCAGCGGTGCGCCAGCGATCGCGCCACCGTAGGCGGCCTCGCCGTAGGCTTTCAGCGCCTCGCTGTCCAGCAGGGGCTGGCCCGCCTGCAGCCGCTCCAGGGCCTGCTGCATCACCTCCGTGGTGGCCTCGCCAGCAGCACCCTCCGCCGCGCCGCGCGCGACCGTCGTTGACAGGCGCCGGGCGGCCACCTTCTCCGCCGCCTCGGGACCGAGCTTGCCGATCACCTGCGCGATGTCATCGCCGAACAGCTTTCCGGCGACACGTTTGCCCATGAGCAGCATCGGTGCCACTTCTTCCAGCGCGGCCTGGGCGGTGCCGGCAGCCGCGGCCTTGCCGTAGCTCACCTGCCCGGGGGTGGCCTCCTGCTGCGTGGCGAGGTTCCGGCCGGTCTGTGGAAGCAGGCCGCCCAGGATGCCGCCGCCGATACCACCGATGACCGTGCCGACGCCTGGAGCAATCGCGCTACCTGCCATCGCACCCAGCCGCGCGCCAGCGGCCATGCCGCCCATCTCGGGCAACGACTGGGCGATGCCGCGCCCGGCCTGTCCGATCAACTCGGAACCGGCGGCCAGCAGGCCCTTCTCGTCGTAGACCTTGCCCAGCCGCTCCAGCCCGATCTGGGGGTCATACTTCTGTTGCTGCAGTTTTTCTGCAGCAAGCGCCTCGGCAGCAGCCTCCTGCGTGTCGCCGAACAGACCCTTGACCGCTGCCTTGCCCGACGACCACATGTTCTCGGCGCCGGACTGGAACGCCGCACCCAGGCCCGTCTTGGGCGCTGGCGGGGCCTTGCCGGCTTCCGGGTCCAGCTTCAGGACGTGATCGATCACGTCGTCCTGCGACAGCCCTGGCGGGCCTTGCATCCGGTACGTGCGACCGTTCGGCGCCGTCAGGTGATAGGTGGGCATAGCGGGTTCCTAGTCTTCGGTCATGCTCATGCTAAAGCCCGCGCGGGCTGCCGGCGTCGTGGCGCCGGGGCGCTGGTAGCGCTCGACGAAGTCGGCAGCCTGCCGCAGCACCTCGTCCTTCGCCATCGTCGGGTAGGCTTTGCGGATGTCATCCGCTGCAGCGTTCACCGCCGTCACACGCTGCGCAGCCGTCATCGGCTTGCCGCCGCCACCCACACCACCAGCCGCGATCTGCGCGAGGCCCAGCCGCATGCTGTTGCTGGAGCTACCGAGCCGCGCCTGCACGTCGCGGTTCTGCCAGCTGTCGAACGCCTTGGTGTAGGCGTTGAACAGTTCCTTGGGCTTGTTCATGTACTTCTCGGCGCCGAGCGTGGTGCTGATGCCGTACAGGCGCTGCTGGGCGGCCTCCTCGATCGCGCTGGTGGCCTTCCGCGCTTCCAACAGTTCCTTGCCGCGCAGGCCCTTCTCGGCCCGGCGTGCCTCCTGCAGCAAGTCCATCTTCTCGTCGAGGTCGTACTTCTCCTTGCGCAGCTTGTCCACATCGACGCCATACTGCTCCAGCACCGGCAGCGCGCCGCGCGCGATCGCCGCGAAGGCACCGCCGCCCGGGGGCGCGGCCAGGATCGACAAGCCCGCCTTCAGCAGCGCGTTGTTCTTCAGGTCGGTCTCGCGCCCGGCCATCTCGCCCTTCTGGCGGTTGATCGACGCCTCGCGGCCAGCACCAAGCTCGCCCAGCGAGGCGTGCAGTTCCTGCAGGTTCTGCTCGTACTTCTGCGCGCTGGCGCGCTGCACGTCGGCCAGCTTGTTCGAGGCGCCAGTGGCCTGCAGTTCGTAAGCGGCCGGGTCGTAGCCCGCGGTGTCCATGTCCTTGCGCATGCCGGCCATCGTCGGCGCCGGGCCGGCGGACACGGCTGCGCTGCTGCCCAGCCGTGCGAACAGCTTACCCAGACCGTACTGATCCTCTTCCGGCGGCTTCTTCTCGATCGCCGACAGTTCCGTCTCACCGGGCTTGGCCGGCGCTGCAGCTGGTGCTGCGTCCGGCTCCTGTGGATCGCGCTCGCGGATGAGGTCGTAGTACGGCGTCATGGAGAGCGTGCTGGCCCCTTTCGGTGTCAGGTGTCCGCTGAGATAGGCAGCCGGCAGCCCAGCCGCCCGCATCGGCCGCACAACCGCCGTGTCGTATGCACCCGCGAGCCCGCGCGGCACCATCGTCGCAAGATCAGCAGCGGCCGCCGCGGTGCGTTCGCCTGCATCTTTGGCGCCAGTCCACCAGCGACCGAACATTGCGCGATCTGCAGCTGTCTGCGCATCGGCGCTTGCTGCCTCACCGCTGTACGGCACGCCGTACTTGTCGGTCCCTTCCGCGAAGCCCACGATGCCACCATCAGCGAAGTCGCCCACGCTGGCCGGCGCGATCGACGCCAGCCCGCCCTCGATCGAACCGCCCTTGGCCTTGCCGATGCCGGCCAGGGCCGTGCCGAGGCCGATGATGTTCTGCAGGTTCGACGGCTGCGCCTCTTGCTTGTAGACGCTGCTCGTCGTGCCTTGCGTGCCGCGCAGGATGTCGGACATGAAGCCCAGCTGCTGATACGGATAGTTCCGCTGGTTCAGGTACTCCTGATACTTCTGATCGAGCCCCGACTGCACCTGCTGTTGCTGCTGCGTGCCGGCGGTGTTCTGCAGGCCGTAGATGTCGCTCTGCTGGTTGAACAGGTTCTGGCCCAGGTTGCCCTGCGCTGTCGCGCCCTGGATGCCCGTCTGCAGGCCCTGCAGCCCGTAGGTCGCGCCGAACTGCTTGGACGCTTCGCCCAGGCGCTGCGCGTCGAGGTATTGGTTGCCGAACTGCAGCCCTGCGTTCTGGTTGCCCAGCCCGGCCTGCAGCTGCTGGCCCCCGTAGGTCAGCGCCGCCTGCTGGTTGCCCAGCTGCGACTGCAGGCCCAGGCCCTGCTCGGTGTTGAACTGCGCCTGCGCCTGCTTGTAGGCCGCATCCGAGCCCGCCGTCTGGATGTCGCCCAGCCGCGTCTGCAGGTTCCGGTTCGCCTCGGACTCCATGATGGCCTGCCGGCTGCCGCCGTACGCGCCGGCGCCGACGGCCTGGGCCTGCCGGCCCGTGCGCGCGACATCGTCCGAGCGGACAGCCTCGCGCTTCTGCGTGTCCACCACGGCCTGCATGTACGGGTTCATGTAGGCGCCGGCCGTGCCGGGCTGCGTGAACGACGTGGTGCTCGTCTGCTGCGGGCCAGCGCCAGCCGAGACCTGCTGCGGGCCGCTGCCGTAGGTGCTGAACGAGTTGGGGCCGTAGCTCAAATTGCCCGCCTGACCCGCGTACAACCCCGCGAGGCCACCAGCCTGTTGCGAGTACGGGTTCGTCTGCATACCAGCCACACCGGCGTAGCTCTGGTTTTGCAGCGGCGTGGATGTCGCTTGCCGGTCGCCCTGGTACGGCTGATAGGCCGCGTTCGGGTTGTTCGGGTCAGTCAGCTGGCCGGCATTGGCGATCAAGTCCGAATACGCCGGCATCGCCGCTTCGGGGATGTTCGTGCTGTAGGTCGTGGTGCCGCCGTCGGCATAGCCGGGCTTCTTCGGCGTGCCGCCAGCGGCGTAACGCATGACGGGCTTCTTGAGCTTCAAGCGGAGTGCAGAGTTCATGACAGCACCTTGTTTGTGTTGACGACGCGCATTTGCTTGGGCGAGCCGGTGGCCTGCTTGCGCACCTTCGTCATCATGTCGTACAGCTTCTTGGCGCCCTTCTTCGGATCGCCGCCACCGATCTTCGCCACTTGCTCGGCACTGAGCACGGCCTCGTCGCGCGCGACCCGCGCCGGCTGCTGGCCGTCGATCGTAGCTTCCACGTCATCACTCTGGCCGTGGCCTTCGCCGTCCACCGGCTGCGCGCCGAAGCGGTCAAACAGCACCTTCAAGCCCGCACCGCTGCTGCCAGCGCCCAGCGCCGACACCACGTCGGCCGGGAAGACGAAGCCGCCGGACTGCAGCGCCACGACGCCGCCGTCCTCGTAGCTGGCGTTCTTCCGACTCGTGCCCGTCATGTCCGGGCCGAAGCCGTAGCCCAACTCGGTACGATCGAACGTCAGCTGGCTGTAGTCCGGCTGCGGTGCTTCCGACACCTGCGGCTCCTCGGCATTCCCGGCGCCGCTACCAATGACTGCATCCGCCATCGCCTGTCCAATCGCAGCGGCCTCGGCATCCGATGCCCCGTTCGCTAGCGCGTCCGCTGCAGCCTGGGCGCCAGCTGCAGCTGCAGCGCCGCCGTTGGTGCCCCAAGCGCCGGTGTCGGCAGCCGTCGTGCCCTGCACTTCACCCCGCAATGGCGCGTTGTCCACCCGCGATGCCTCGGACGCCCACTTGTCGATCGGGTTCACGCTCGCGCCTGGGTCGGGACTGACCGCTGCCACGCTGTCACGGTTGCTCTGTCCTGCCAGCCCAGCCAGATAGTCCGAAGCCGCCTGCGCCGCGCCCGTCTTGTCGAGGATCGTGCCAACGCCGGGGATGCCTGCCACCAGCCCGATGCCGCTGCCAATATTCTCGATCGTGTCGGCAGACAAGCCCGCATCACCTGAGACCGAGCCCGCGCCCTGGCCGATGTCACCAACAGCGCCGCCCGTAGTACCTGGGTTCCAAGCCGCATAGTCGCCACTCATGCTGGCGCCGCCCATGCCGCCGAAGCCGCCCGTGCCACCAGAGTTACCTGACGGCCCGCCCAGACCACCCGGTGCGCCGCCTTCGCCCGGGGCCGACACCGGTGCCCGCGCACGCGGTTCCAGCTTCTGCTGGCGAGTCTGCACACGCGGGTCTTCGCCACCTGCAAACAGGAAGTTCCAGACGCCCTCGTCAGTGACGTTCTCGCCGTTTATCGGGCCGCCCGCGTCATAGCCCACGACACCTCCCTCGGCCGAGCCCGGAATCCAGCGCAGCACATCCTTGTCGTAGACCCATTTGCCCTGCTTGCCAGCGTATGGCGACGTGTAGTTGCCTCCCGGGCGATGCGCGGCCGCTTGCGCCTGCTGATCCACCGGATCGACCATCCCCAGCGGCAGGGCCGCACGGCCAAGCGACTGCAACGGGTTGCCGCCCGCAGCCTTGTTCGCTGCCTCACGCCCCTCGGGTGTCATCAGCGCGCTGATGCCCGCCTTGGCTTTGTCGAGGAAGCTGGCCTGCTGCGCCAGCTGCGCAGTCCGGTCCTGAATGGCCTGCGCTGTCTGCTGTTTCGCCGCTTCACTCAGTGGCTCGGGCATCTCGCCAAGGGCTTGTTTCGCCGCGCCCGTCAGCCCCTGCTGCGCGGCCGCGCCAAAACCCTGCGCCAACTGCGCCGCGCCATAGCCACCCATGCCGCCCGAGATCATCCCAGCCAGCGTGTTCTCGCCGCCGCCCTTGCGCGCCTGATACCCGCCAACGGCAGCGCCAGCCAGCGCACCACCGAGCGCGCCTGCGCCGGGCACGAAGTAGTTCACCGCTGCGCCGACGATGCTGGGCAGCAGGCTCTTGAGGCTGAACGCCTCGTGCAGCCCGGTCTCGGGATTCACAGACAGGCCGCACTCACCCATCGCCCGCGCGAGCTTGTGCAGCCCGGCCACCTCGCTGGGTGCCATATGGACAAGCTCGGTGTCGCCGTGGCGGCCCTGTGCGCGCACGCGCTGCGCGAGATGTTGAAGGCTCATATTGGGCTCCTATGGGGCAGGCTCGACGACGAGCTTCTTGGTACGGAACAACGCCGACGTGACGCCGGCCGTGCTGTCGTTGGACTCGAACACGACATCGATGCGGGCGGCCGCGCCGCGCGGCACCAAGCCGGCGAGCGGCGGGGCGTACAGCCGGACGTTGGCCGAGGCGCTGCTGACCATTATCTCGAAGGTATCCGTCGGCAAAAGGTCGCCGAGATAGTGCACCGGCACCGTCATCGTGCCGCCGGCCGGCACCGTCACCTCGATGGTGGACAGCGGCCGATCGAGTAGATTCTTGCGATACCAGACCTTGAACGACTGCGGCGCTGCATCGGCGCTGCGCACGCTGAGCGTGCCGCGGATGCTGTAGGTGCCCGAGAGGTCGGCCTGAATCTTCGACGCCGTGGGGTGCGTGAAGCCCTGCATGTTCAGCATCAAAGGCACGGATACCGCCGTCGGCGTGGCCGCGGCCAGCACCTGATCCACGTCCGCGTAGAAGGTCGCCGTCGGCACCTCCAAGAACTGCCCGCCGTTGCGGCCCAGCAGCGCCTGGGTGAAGTTGTTCAGCTGCTCGAAATACAGGCGCAGGGCCTGCAACAACGCAGCCCACGCGCGTGGGCTGATGTCGTTCTCCGGGTCCGGCAGCCGCGGCGGAGTGGGGTTGCGCAGGAAGCTCATTTGCGCCCGTCCGGCCGGACATCCCAGCGCATGATGCCCAGCTGCCACGCCACGCCGAGCGTGTCTGACTCGATCGTGAACTGCACCTGCTGGCCGCGCAGCCGCGGGTAGATTTCCGGCGTGAACTCCTGCACCAGAAACTGCTTCGACGGGCCGCCGCCGGACATGTAGTTCTGCGCGCTCGTGACCGGCTTTTGCTGCAGCCCACGGTAACGCGCGCCCGGCGCCACCCGCGCGTGCAGCGAGAAGCGCACCGCCGGCGCATCGACCTGCGAGCCGTTGAACGACACATCCGGCTGCATGCGCCGGATGAAGGAGAAGCGTTGGCCGTCGTCGAGATCGACCGGCGCCGACTTGATGTGCGCCAGGATAGCGATCGGCGTGGGCGTTTCCGCGTCATCCGTGCCCTGCTCGTGGTAGACCAGCTGGTTGCCCTGCGTGGTGGACATCGGCCGCTCGCGCAGCGGACTGTCGAGCCACGCGGTGCGCGACACGTCACCGTAGCTCCACGCGTTCTCCAGATAGTTGAAGATCACGAAGCGATCGATCTTGTCGCTACCTTCACGGCAGTAGAACCACCAGATTTCATTGAACGCCTCGTTGTGGCCGGCATGCACTTGGAAGCCGTTCGCCTCGCTGAGATCGCTGAAGATGAAGCGCAGCAGCGAGCAGGGCAGCGTGTCCACACGGCCGTTGTAGACGTAGAACTTGTCCACGCCCATCCAGTAGGTGATGTTGTTGACCGCGATCGCGGCGTTGGGGCCGAGGATCGAGATGTTGTCGGCCAGGATGTTCGTGCTCCACACGAACGGCGGCCCCTGGTACTGCATCGAGTAGAGCGCCGCGTCGGTCCACACCAGCACCTCTTGGCGCGTCTGCACGGCGCCGATGATGACCGAGCCGCGGCTGAGCCGGTAGCTGCCGGCCTGATTGGTCGCCGACGGCGTCCACTCGGTGTACGACTCCTGATCGGACCAGCGCACCAGCATCGGGTCTTGCTCCAGCGCGCCGTAGTCGTTGGCACCGAAGGCCAGCACGAAGCGCGAGGCGTCCGACACCAGCACCTGATTGAGCTTCGTGGGCGTGTCGCCGCCGGTCAGCAGCACCATGCGATCGACGATGCTGGGGTCCACGTTCGGCGTCCACAGGTACAGGCCGCCGCCGCGTGGGTTGGCGAGCAGGCGCTCACCGAAGTTAGCGGCCGACCACAGCCGCGGCTGCAGGCCCACCGCCGTCGGCAGCGGCGCAGCAGCACCCCAACCCGACAGCACGCCGCCGGTGACACCGCCCCAGCCACCAGCACCCCAGCCGACGCCGGGCACAAACACCGGCAGGCCGATCGGCAGCTGGTAAGTCCCCACCACGGCTGCGCCGCCGTTGCCCACGTCCAGCGCGTTCGCCAGCACCGGCGTCGTGACGATGTACTCATTCGGGCCGACGAGCCCAGTGATGACGTACTCGCGGTTCAGGACGGCCGCCGTGATGTTGCCACCCAGGCCCGCCGCGCCGCTGAAAGTCACGAAGTCGCCCACGTTCGTGACGCTCGACACATCCAGCACATGCAGCTGGTTGCTGCCGTTGGTTGCCACGAAAGTCACGTCGCCCGCCAGCGTCGTGGAGGCGATCGGCGTCACGTCGTAGAAGACACCGCCCAGGCCGTTCTGGATGTAGTACTTCATGTGGGTGCCGATGCCCAGCATGTTGTAGCGCGCCAGCGTCAGCCAGTTGAAGAGGTGCCGCGCGATGCCCCAGAACTTGCCGAACGGCGGCGCCAGTGCGGCCGGATCGAGCGGCGAGGGGTCGAACACCCAGCCGCCGATCTTCTCGGGCGCACCGCCGCGGAAGCGGACGTTGTTGCCCTCGTTCCATGTGCCCTCGACGGCCGACGACGTGCCTTCGCGGTTGATGCCTGGGCGCAGCTTTACGTCGGTCAATGGCATGGGGGCTCCTACTTCTTTGCGCGTTCGAGCGCAAGTACCCGCTCTTCAAGCGCCTTGACAGCTGCTTCCATCACCTCCAGCTTGGTCGTCACCACAGCGCGCACATGCCGGCCCTCGTACATGAAGGCGGCACCCGCGATCACGGCACTCGTGACGAGCGCCGCGATGACCGCGGGCAGATGGCGATTCATGGCGTTGGCGGCGATGTGAAGCGATAAATGGACATGTAGGCGCTGGGTACGGCCCCGATGAAATTCAGGCCCGCAGGCTGTGCCTGTGGCGTCAGATCGCCCGAGTTGTCGCCCAGGCTCGACCGCGCGAAGCGGATGCGGAACTTGTAGCCGGGCAGCACCGTCAACGGCACGATGTCGGCGAACGTGATCGTGTCGGTCGCCACGCTGAGATTGATGGAAGACACGTTGGGCAGTGGCGTCCAGATGACACCGCCGTCGGTGGACACCTCACCCCAGATGATGAGGATCGAGACACCGGCCGCGCCGATGCGGCCGGCGCGCAACCGCGTCTTGAACATGATCGCCGCGGCCTTCAGGATGTCGATCTCGCCCGTGGCCGCCACGCTGACGATGCCCGTGCTGGACACGCCGCCGGCGCCGTAGGTCACGTTGCGCGGCACATCCGCCGCCGGCCCGCCGGTCTGTAGCACGAGGGAGCGGTACTCGCCCTCAACGGCCAACCATGACGCAACGCCCGTCAACGGGTCCACCGTGGCGAGTTGCTTGCCGCCGACGATGAGTGGACCCGAGTAGTGCGTTGCGGCCATGATGGGCTCCTAGGCGTGCTGATCCAAGCCGTTGACGGCCTGCGGCACATTGCCGATGGCCTCGCCGACGCGATTCGACTCGGCAGCATCAACCGGCCGATCGATCACCCGGGTCTTCGCTTGCTGGGCCTGCTGCTGGTTCGCCTGCTGTTGCTCCTGCGCCTGCTGCATCAGCACGCCAATCAGGCCGACGGACTCGATGTAGGGGCGCTGGCCGAGCGCGTTCAGGATTTGGTCGGCTTGTTGTTCGGTGACGGTGAAGGTAAGCATCAGATGGCTCCGTTGTGGGTGGGTTGCGCAATGTGCGCCGAGGGATTATGGCGCCGGGGCTGGCTCGGGAGCAGGCGCCGGGGGCGGCGGAGGAGCCCAAGGCAGACCCTCGATCGTCGTGGGATTCTGCAGGCGCGCGACCTCGGCAACCAGGGCCTCTTCCATCGCGTTGATTGTGTCCTCGCCCAGCGCGTCCTTGACACGCTCGATGGCAACGCCTTCATCGAGGCCGGCGTACAGCAGCGGCGTCGGCTCCGGCGTGATCGGCACAGAGCCATAGCGCGATGCGACGAAGCCGTTCTCCTCGTGCGTCAGCGTCCAGTGGGCCTCGATGACTTGGCCGGTGGCACGCGATGCCTTCAAATGCACGATCCGATATTCCATGATGTGACCTTTCAGCGCAGGTTGATTGAGGGGAGGTTGATACCGCCAAATACCAGCCCGAGCAGCACGAGGATGCAGATCAGGCCCAGCACGACGTTGATGACCATGCGGAACGGTTCGGGCAAAGGCATCTGCCCCAGCACCCACCAGACAAGGCCGAATATCAGCGCTATGACGATGATCGTGACAAGCAGGTTGATGAGGTTCATGGTGGGTTCCTATCTGCGCTGTGCGCGCGTTTTGCCGCGCGAAGCGCAGCCATCGATACTTCCGCCACCGGCAAAGCCGCGCTTTTTCAGCACGGCCGCGAGCCCCGCCTCGGACTTCGCCCGCTCGGCCGCCGAAGGCGCATCGCCCCGGCTCAGCGTGCGCGGCACCATAGGATTCGATTCCGAGGATTTGCCAGCTGTCTGCGCGTCGATGGCTTCGCGCTGCCGGTTCTCGTAGCGTTTGAAGATGTTCTCCGTCGGCACCTCGCCGCCCTCGGCGGCCGCAAACTCGCGGCCGACCTTCTGCGAGATACCCACCTTCTTGGCGAACTCAGGGTTATGGGCAACGGCCTGCATCAGCCGCGCCTGTGCTTTGGACTTTGCGGGCATGTCAGTGCTCCAGTTGGGCCACGCGAGCAGCAAGTTCCTGTACAGCCTTAACCAAAATCGGAATGAATACGCTGTACTTGATGGCCTTTGTAGCCGTCCCGAGCAGTACGCGCTCACCATCTACAAGCTCAACGTCAGGCACTTCCTCGACGAGCCCTGGAAATAGCAATTCCAGCTCTTGTGCAATCATGCCGATTTGTTTTGCTTTGTCTGCATCTGCTTTTAAGTTGTAGTTGACGACGCGCACCAAACTCAAAGTATCAAGTTTTGGTGTGGCATCAGTGATGTTCTCTTTCAGCTTCACATCCGACAACGATCCATACGCGTTATTAAGGTTAAAGACATTGCCGTTACGCTGTATCTTGAACACTTGTCCAGTACCAGCTGCATCTATGGCTACCGCAGTACCAGCGTCTGAAATGCGCGTAAGTATGCTGAGCGAAGTTGGTGAGCCAACACCGCCGGTATCCCTAATAGCCACACCGTTTGATCCGCCCCCATCGTGCGCTATATCCATCTTAAAATTGCCTGGGCTAGTCGTAGTGCCAAGAAGCAACCTACCAGTGGAATCAATGCGCATTGACTCGGCAAATGTCAACGGAGCGTCAGGCGTGCCGCCAGGGGCCGTACTCCAGCTGTGTACACCATTACCTTGCTCATAACGTGTTGCCGTACCCCCTCCGACATACCTTGTCGATACAGCAGGATCGAAGTAGTAGTTCGATCCAAGCGCCATATAGTTGATGGTGCCCGGGGAGCATACAAACGACGCATCGCCATTACCGTTACTACCGACGAGCTGAATACCTTTGCGGCCACCCCACCAGCTAGAACCGACACCACCTTGAACCAAATTACCGACTGATGTAAGCCGCAACTGAATCGGTTGTATACCATTTGTGAACTGCGTAGAAGTGCCGGCCGTAAAGACCGTATCCCAGTTATCAGCGCCCATAAACTCTGAGCCGATACCTGAATAGCCGATACCAATTTCTTCACGGCCATTTGCGCCCCAAGTAGACGCACCGCCAATGTGGGCTCGTAGCACCCGGGTAGCGGCAGGAATTGCCACGCCAGCAGCCATAACTTGCAGTAGGCAATCGGGGGTAGTCGTCCCGATACCGACCTTCCCGGCCGCATCGATCCGCATACGCTCAGTACCGGCGCTACCGATTGTAAACAGCATGGTGTCTACACCCGCACCGAGGGCAACAATACCGAAACGCTTGACGCTATTTTGGTAAAACTGAAAACCGCCGTAGCCGCCGCCACTGTTGCTGCTTGAGTTGGCACGAAACCATGCGCCGGCTGCAAAAATCTGCGCTTCTGCGTCTTGCGTTGTGTAATCTGGCGGAACGATTTGCAGAAGACGCGATGCCGCAATTGCGGACGGGACGGTAGTCCCGATACCGACATTGCCTGCCGTATCAACCCGCATGCGCTCTACATTACCGCTAATTAATTGGATCGGGTGCGCAGATATTGTGCCGAGCGTAAGTAGCCCATCGGCCTGATAAATAGTGCCCTCTTGCGAGCCGTCCAAGGTCGGCAGGCGAATGCCGCCGCCGCGTGCGTTGGCTTTCCCACGAATTGAAAGCGTTGTGATATTTCCACCAAGGCTTGATGGTATTGCGCTAATGCCAACATCGCCGCCTGCGTCGATCCGCATGCGCTCGGTGCCGGCCGTGCTGAACCCCAACACATCCGCCCCCGGCCGGAACAGGCCCAGGTTCGGCTGCGCGGCGAACGCGATACCCGGCAAGGCCGCAGTGCCGTCGGCGAATTTCTGCGTGCCGCTGGAGTCCACCGCCTGCATGACGTTGGCACCGTCGCAGTAGAGCAGCATCGAGCTGCCGGCCGGCACGACCACGCCTGTGCCGGCCGCGGTCTTGACCTGCAGACCGAACCCACCCGTGGTGTTGTTGCGGATGATGTAGGTCTTGCTACTCGACGGCACGGTGATGTTGCGCTGGGCCGTGAGTGCGCCGGTGAAGCGCACCACCGCGTTGCGCGCCACGTCGGCCGCACCGTTGGCGACGGACATCACATAGTCGGCATCGACCAGCGCCACGTTGGCGGTGCCCGCGATGGCAGCCTCTTCCAGCGACGTGATGCCGTTATTGACCGTCTGCCCCCAGGTGCCGACAAGCTCGCCGTCAGCGGGCAGCGTGAGGCGCAGGAGGGGGGTGTATGAACTGGGCATGTTGTGTGCTCCTCAAGGTGTGACCGGCAGCCAGGGGCTCGTCGGATTGTCGTTGACCGGCACCCAGATGCCCGGCGCGCTGTCGTCCACCGGCACCCACAGGTCGGTCAGGGCCGATCCCGCATCATGCGCGCCGGCCCGCTCGATGACCAAGACACCTGTCTCGACCCCCACGCGCGGCATGTCGTGTGCCGTCGCGCGCTCGGTGAGGCCGAAGCTGAACGTGCTGGCTGCGAGCCCCGGTGTGTCTCTCGCGCCGACGTGCTCGATGACGTTCACGAGGTAGGTGCCGATGAAGCCCAGCGTCTCATGCGCGCCGGCCTTCTCGATGACCGCGCCCAGGAACACCGGCAGGCCGATAAGTTGGTCGTGGATGCCGACGTGCTCAAGAATGTCCACCCCGCCGAACTGGATCACACCAAGCTCGTCGGTGATACCCGCGCGCTCGGTCAGGATGAAGGTGGCGATGCCGCCGAAGCCCGGCGCCAGATCGTGCGCAGCTGCCGCCTCGACCACACCCACCGGCATCGACAGCGTGATGGCGGGGACATCGTGCGCGCCGGCCTGCTCGACGACGAGCGCCGGATACTCAGGGATGGCGCTGGGGACATCTCGGGCGCCCGCGGTCTCGACCACGGCGCATATCTCAGTGCTCCACGGTCCCGATCCCCAGCCGCCTGATCCCCATGCCATGATGTCTCGCTTAGATCGCCGAAAGCTCGAAGCGGTACGTGCCGTTGATGATGTCGCCGCCGGCCACACCACGGTCGCCCGGAGCCTGCAGATCGGCCGCCGAGAACAGTACACCGGCCACGCCGCCCTTGGCGTTGTTCGAGATCAGGAACGCGCCGCCGACGACGCCGATGTTGTCGATGTTGAACACCGCCGGCGAGGCGACATTCGAGATGATCGCGGGGTTCCCGTTCGACGCCGGCGTGAACACCACAGCCGGCCGTGTGGCATTGCTGTAGGGCGTGACCTCGACCCAGCCCGGGTGCGCGTTGGCCGTATCGCCGGGCGCCGGGTTGTTCGTGGCCGCCGGCCCGTACAGGCCCAAGAACCACGCCGCGGTGTAGGCCGCGCCGAGGAAGTACTTGTCGCACATATCCTTGAGGCCGCCGTTCACCACGAGGTTGGCCGCCTCGGTGATCGTCCACTTGTGGTTGCCGTCGCGGTCGAAGCACTCCAGCGTGTAGTAGCCCTGCGCGGAAACGAGTTCCGTGTCGCGCGCGCCCATCACCATCGACGCAGACACGAGGTCTTGAGCTTTTGACTTGTTCATCGCACTGTGTCCTTTACCTGTGGGGTGCGGAAGGTGTCCTGCCGCATCTTGCCGTCACCAAGCTGCTTGAGCAGCGACATTGAATCAATGAACATTGTGTTGTAAGTCGCCAGCACATCCGCCTCTTCCTTGATGAAGCGCGCGGCCTCGACCAGCATGCCATTCAACAGCGTCGAGTCGAAGTTCTCGCTCAGCCACGTCGTGCCCGCCGTGACGATCGACTCGGGGTAGAAGCCGAAGTGAAGCTCGACCTTGTAAGCGAGGTCCGGCGACGGTGCCACGATCAGCGTATCGGCATCGAACTGCGCATACACACGCGGCCGATTCATGTCCTGCGGCGCTGGGAACATCTCCCGCAGGTAGTTCACGTCCTTGTTGGTCAGATACACGTACTCGCCCGTCGTCGGCTCGATCACGGCCAGCGAGTAGGGGTAGAGGAAGTCCTGCGGCAGCGTCACATACGGGCTGCCCGGCGTGATGTTGCTCGTCATGTTCTTGCGCAACGCTGGAATCTGCACGGCGTTGTAAATCTTCTGCTCGGCCTGCTGCGCGAAGCGATCGAGGTCAGCCTGATCGAACTCATTGCCGATCGTGCTGACCACCCCCTCGCAAAGCTCGATGTAGTCCATGACTTAGAACGTCCCGCGGAACTTCTTGCCCTTGGTGGCCGCACCACCGCCGCGCGCCTGCCCGCCGCCCGACGGTTTGCCGTCATCGAGAGGGTTGTTCGTCGGCGGGTTCGACGCCATCGCAGCCTTGTGCGTGGGCGTGTCGAAGGCGGGAATGGTGCCGCCACCGGCGAAGCCGAACGGCTTCTTGCCCTTCTTGGCCGGCGCTGCAGCAGCGTCCTTGGCCGCGAACGGGTTGGCCTTCGGAGCCGCGCCGCCGAAGGGCTTGGCCTTCTTGGCGCCCTTGCCGAACGGGGTCATCTCCTTGGGCAGATTGTCGCGTGTGAGTGCCATGCTGGGCTCCTATGGAATCTCGGGCGCCGTGATCGGCGGGACAGGGTTCGGCACCGGGTCGGGGTTCAGCACGCGCGATGCAGCGAGCGCATTGTCCGGCCGCGGGTTGCGCAGCGCCTGCGGATCGAAGATCGGGTACACACCCTGCCAATTCTGCGGGTGATCGCTGTCCCAGCAGGTCGGGCACACCATCGTGTTGTTGGGCCTGCCTCGCACGGTTTCGGTCTTCAGCAGCCGCAGCCGGTAGCGGAAGCCGCAGCGGTCGCAGATGCCCCACGCGCGTCGGCCTGATGCGTAGGGGCCGCTCACGAGCAAATCCTCGGTACGAAGCGCACAGGCGCCTTCTCACGGTCCTCGTCGCTTGCCAGCCCCCAGGCGTCGTCGTACTGCACCTTCAGCGCCGTCATCCGGGGCAGACCCTCGGGGAACTTCAGCGACATGTGGTACGCCAGCCCGGCGATCAGCGCGGGCAGGAAGCGGAACGGGATGTCCTGCGTGTTCAGGCCCTGGCCGGCGTTCTGCAGGCGGCGCAGGCGCCACGTCACCAGCGTGTACGGCGTGCTGTTGTCCGGCACCGGCCACAGCACCACGCGCGGCGTGATCTGCCGATCGACCCACAGCTGGTACGGCCGGCTCGTGCTCGTCTTGTTCGGGATCGTCGTGTAGACCGAGGCGCTGATGCGGTTCAACGTGATGTCGGTCTGACTGCTACCCGTGCCGGTGCGCAGCACCGTCTCCAGCAGATCGACCGTGTCGGCCGGCAGCTGGTAGGTGTCCTGGCCCGGGATCAGCGTGATCTCGTGCTTCTCCAGGGTCCACAGGTTCAGGCCCCGGTTGGCCCACTCGATCAGCAGCAGGTTCAGGCTGCGCCGGGCCGTGCGGACCTGATGGCCGGCACGAATCTCGACGCCACAGCGCTCGCCCGCCTCTTCGATGATGTCGAGGAGTTCGAGGTTGAAGTCCGCTGCGCCTGAAGTCGCCACGGCCTACCCCCTGCGGGCGCGCGTCTTGCCGCGCGTTGCGCAGCCGTCGATGCTGCCGCCGGCGGCCATGCCCGGGGCCTGCCGCATGCCGGGAATCTGGTTCGACGGCGCGGCGGGCATGTAGGGCTGCTGGCGGGCCTGCGGCGCAGCTGCAGCCGCTGGTGCGGCGTTGGCCTTGCGCATGCTGTCCTGAATGGCTGCGATGTGCGCGGCCTCGGCGATGACCTTCTGTTGCTGCGCCCGCTTCGCGGCCATCATCTGCGCCCGCTCGGGCGACATGGCGCTTGCGATCGCCTCGGCGGCCGCGGCGCGCTCGGGGGTGATCGGCGGCGTCTGCGGTGCCGGGCGCGCGCCACCGCGACCCTCGTTGCTATAGGACGCCTGCGGCGGACGTGCAGGGCGGGGACGCGGCCGCGGAGCCGGCGCCTGGGCAGCGGCTTCCGGCGGGGCCTGCTCGGGCGGGGGCTTGTTCCGTGCCTCGATCATCGCCATCGCGCGTGCACGGGTGTCGTCGTCAATGTTGGCGTTCGGGCCTTCGGTGACGCCGCCGTCGGCGAACTTCTTGCCGATGCCGTGCTCCTTCTTCTCGGCCGCGATCATGGACTTGGGTGCACCCTTGTCCTCCATGAACTTCAGTTCGCGGCGAACTTCTCCGCCCTTGGCGTAGTGATACGGGCCGTGGCCGACGAATTTGTTGGGCATGATGCGCTCCTAGCCGAGCAAGAGGTTGGCCGAGACGAACAGGCCGCTGCTGGTGGCGTAGACGCCGTCCTTGAAGACGATGCCGCCGGGAATCTGCACGTCACCCGTGCCGGCCACGACATCGAGCAGCAGCTTCACCGGGCCTGCGTTGGTGATGCCGTCGCGCAGTTCCAGCTGGCCCGCGCCGGTGGCGCAGAAGACGACGCCCTTGAGCCGGGTGCGGCCCGTAAAGAGCGGGCCGCTGGCAACGCCGGCAATGCGTACGGCTGTGACTTCGGTGTCCATGCGGACCCCCTTATGTCAGCGCTTGGCCGGTGGCCGTCACCCACGCCGCGCCGGTGCAGATGACGAGGCACCATTCATTGTTGCCCGCGCCGTTGTCGAACACCATCATCACGCCGCCGGCCAGGGCCGGGGTGGGTGCGGGCAGGCTGGCGGAGGGGACGGCGGTGAAGATGACACCGGGGCCGGCAACGCCACCGCTGGCTGGCGGGAGGATTTGACCCTCGAATCCGGCGAGCGAGCGAATAGGCCCTGAGAAGGTTGTGCGGCTCATAGTTTCCTCACATGCGAGTGATGCACGCCCGTCTGCATGTCGTCTGCCGGGCCAGTCGTGGCGTGATGGTGTGTATTCCCGGTAACGCGCCGAGTGTACGCCCCTACGTCGCGTACCGGAAGCTCCAGCCCGATCGCGGCCCGCGTGTCAAGGGTTCGCCCGCCTTCAAAGCCCGGTTGATCGTCGTCGGCGTCATGTCCAGCACCTCGCGCAGCCGCGTGATGCTCGGATAGGTGAACTCCAAGCCGGCGGGGTTGGTGGCGACGATGGGGCGGGACACCTTGGCGCTGAACTCGGCGCCGCGCTTCTTGCCGTACCAGAAGTTGCCCTCGCCCTGCAGCGACTGGCTGATCTTCAACCGCGTCAGCGTGCTGACCTCATGCCCCTGCAGCGTGGCGCTGCGCTTGGCGCGTGTCTGCAGCGACTGAGGGCGGCCACGGCCAGCTTCGCCGATCTTCGCCTTGGCCTCGGGGGTGTGCTCCGCGCCGCGCCAGGGGTTTGTCTCGTTGGCTTTGGCGAGCGCTGCGCGCACCTCGGGCGATGCCTCTTTACCCCAGTTCGGATGCTTCTCACCGCTGAGACTGGCGCTGATCTTGGCGCGCACCTCGGGCGGCCAGTGCCGCCCGTAATTCGGCGTGTCTGGCCCAGAAAGCCCCCGCATCGGTGCGTCAGCGAACTTGTTGTGGTTGAAACACTGCGGATCGCCGACGCATACGTCCAGCCGGCGCTGTTCGGCTGCCATCAGCTGCACCGGGTCGGCCACCTCCTCGACCACAACGAAGACGAACGCATCTTCGCCGTACTTGCTCCACGACGCCTGCATGTTGCGGTTCTTGTGGATGCCCTTGCGGAGATCGCCGCGATGCTTCTTCCAACGCTGGGCCTTGTTGACCGTGCTGCCGATGTAAAACTTGCCGTTCGCGGTGCAGGTGATTTGATAGATGACGTGCACGTAGGCTCCAAGTGGTTCAGCCTACATAGTAACACAAACGGACGTTAAAAAGCCCCCTATTCGGGGGCTTTTACAGGGCTAAAAGCCTGTTATGCTGGGTTACTGCCCCAGATTCCGAGTGGGTCCGACCAACCAAAACTGTAGCGCTCGCGGGCCTTGTAGCGGCAGTTGCCGGTGTCGAAGTCCTCGTCCATGCCGGTCTTCAGCGCCACACGGTTGAAGTGCTTCAGGCCGTTGGGCACGTCGGTCTTGATGAACCAGTTGTTCGGGTCCATCAGGAAGTGGTTCACACCATAGCCACCGGGGATCGCCGACAGATTGCGGATCGCGTTGATGTCGTTGTCCGCGGTCGCGGTGCGGCCCTCGGACTGCAGCAGCCGCGTAGCATTGAACATCTGGCCCGGCGGCACGATCATCTTGCGGGGCTTGGCTGCGATCAGCAGGCCGCGCTCATCGGTCCAGGCTGCGATCTGGATGATCGCCGACTCGACCGCGGTCTCGTTCAGGTCCACGCCAACCGGCGGGCTGTTGAAGTTGACGCCACCACCCACCAGCGGGTGCCCGACGCGGGCCAGCGCCGCGTTGTTGCCGAACAGCGAGACGCCGTCGCCACCAGCGAAGTTGCCGTTGAAGCCGTTGTTCAGCACGGCCGCGGCCTTGACCTGCTTGGTGTAGGCCATCGCACGGGCCAGCGCCTTGGTGTAGCGCGCCGACAGCGAGTCATAGAGGTTGTCTTCGACCGCTTCTTCCGTGATGCTGAAGCCCAGCGCGATCGTCTCGTGGACGTATCGAGCCGTGAAGGCTTCCTGTGCGTTGTCGTACGACAGCGCATCACCTTCGGCCTTGACCGGGGCGGCGCCGAAGCCCGACAGCTTCACTTCTTCCTCGAACGAACGCTCGGAGCTTTCGGTGTCGAAGATTTCCTTGTGCTCTTCAGCATACTGCTTGTACTCCAGGCCGAACAAGGCGTTCAGCCCGGGGAGCAGTTCCTTCATGAGTTGTGCACGAGAGATTGCCATGATGCGTGCTCCTCAGATGCCGACAGCGTTGAGATAGCTGTGCTGGCCGGGGTTGAACTTCACCAGCACGTCGCCGAAGGCGTCGGTTGGCGGCGAGAGGAGCGCGACGACACGGAAGCCAGCGGCACCCGTGATGACCGTCGATTCCAACGCTGCGTTGGAATTGCCGGTGCGCACGTTACCCGAGGCCGAGGTCTGACCCGCGGCCAGGAACGTATTGGCGGCAAGCGATGCTTGCAGCGCCGGGCCGTCCATCTGACCCTGGAACAGCACGTCGGGGTCGGCAACCACCTTGGCCTTGATCTTCGTGCCCACGGGGGCGACGTAGTTGGCCGGGTAGTACTGCGAGAACTGCAGCTGGCCCTGTGCGTTGACGAACTCGAAACCGACGGCGACACCGATGGTGCCGGCCGGGAATGCGTTCGCCGCAGCGTCAGCACCCGTGGCCGTCATCAGGACGATGTAGCCATTGGTGTCCAGCGCCACGATGGAGCCGTTGAAGATGTTGTTCGCATGACCCGCGGGGTTGATCTCGAACTCGCTGACAGCGCCGGCATAGGGCAGGCCGTCCATGCGCTTTACGGGGCGAAGCCCGTAGGGGGTAGCAATAGCAGACATTGACTGTCTCCTTTAAGAGCCGTTGCCGAAAGTCTCGCCGCGCGTCGTCTTGGACTTGCGTTCCACGAAGATGGGCATGCGAGGGTCGTTGTTCTTCATGAGAGCCGTGTCCACCGACTGCATCTGCTGACGGGCTTGCGCCTCGTAGTAAGCCTTGCGGGCCAGATACCGTTTCGTGGGCATCTTGCACAGCATCAGCCCACCGATCTCGATGTTGCCGCTGCCGGCACTGCCGGCGATCTGCATCTCGGGATGGTCTGCTGCCTTCACCGGCACCCAACCGTCGCGCAGCTTCATGCTGACGTTGGTGGGGTCCGCCGCGCCCAAAACGTGCGTGGCAACCCAGTGAAAGCTGAACCCTGGTTCGGGGTTCGGCACTGGCAAGGTGCTCGGGGGGATGTAGGACTCCTCACGAGCTTCTTCTGCGCGAGTGTCTTGCTCGCGGGGGGTACGAGTTTCAGCCATTTTTCTGCTCCAGTTTGGCGACTTCTTGCGCATATTGTTGGGGTGTGATGCCGAACTTCTTAGCCAGCGAGAGTTGCGACTGGGTAAGCCGGACTTTGGTCACACCTGCTGCCGAACGTGACGCGGAGGCCACGGGGCTGGTGCGCTGTTGGGTGCGCTGCTGGGAGCGGTCGTCGGGCTCGTCGCGCGCTGCCTTCTCGCCGAAGAAATCGGGGAAGACCTCGTGCAGTCGGCCATCGACTTTCTGGAAGTACTCGTCAGAGCGAGGATCAACGCCGGCTTTCACGAGCTTCTGATGAAGCCCGAGCGCGAAGCTGGTCATTTCCTCGTTGCCGTCTGTCCCGAACCACTGGTTTTTTGCCTGCCAGCGCAGCGTCTTTTGGTCAACCGGGTCAGACTGGGCCTGTATAGGCGCGAGTTGTACAACATCCTCGGCCTTCTGTACAGGGGGCGGCTTGAAGCGCTCGACCTCGCGCACCCTGATCTTGGCCTCCAGCAGTTCCTCGTTGGCGGCCATCTCGGCGTCGGTATCGAACGCCTCCTTGGCGGCACGCAGCTTCCCGCGCGCGGCCTCGACTGCCGCCTCGGCGGCCGCCTTGGACGCGGCGATGAGGTGGGTCTCGCCGTTGGTCGTGCGCTGGGCCAGCTGGCGGTTCTGCGCCAGCAGGGCCTGGGAGGCACGGACGGCTTCATCCCGTTCCCGTTCTGCCGCCTCCCTTGCACGCCGTTCATCGTGCCGTGCATGCGTCAACTCGCTGATGCGGCCCTTGACGCCGGCCGAGTACTGGGCCAGTTCCTCGTCATCCGGGTCTTTGACCTCGCGGTCCAGGGGCTTGCGACCCCGGTCCTTCTCGGGGGTGTCATCGATGATCTCGATCTCGTCCTCGGCGGCCGCGGCCTTGCCGTTGGCCCGGTGAGTGCCATCAGCACCGTCGATGATGGTGATCTCTTCGTCATCGTCTTGCTTGGGGTTCGGCATGGTTATGCTCCTTCAACGCCACGGGGATCGGACACGACACACTCGACTTGGTCATCGTTGATGACCCTGAAGCGTTTGCCGAAAATCTTGAACTTGGTGCCGGCGTAGCGCCGCACCAAGATGAAGTCGCCGGCCTTGCACCACGGCCCGCTGGGGAAGCGCGCCGGGTCTTTGTAGGCGTCAGGACCGACGGCGAGCACGAACAGCACCGTGGTGCCGCTCTCCTCGTCCTCCATCGTCTGCTTAGCCTTCAGGATCACCGAGTCGTCGTGCACGTCCTTGGCGGCGGGCACGATGCACAGGATGCGGAAGCCGGTGGGCACCGGCAGCGCACTGGCCTTCTGCTCGTCGGTGGCGTCGGCGTCGGGCTCGTTGATGCGTTGAATCCCGGGCGGGAGAATCAGTCCTTCAGGTGGGGCTATAACCGTCGTCATCGTTGTCTCTTTCCAGCAGGTCTTTCAGCATTTGCTCGGCGAGGCTTAGACCCGAGATCACCCCGACGAGTTTTTGATACTCCGCATAGTCCTTCGGCGAACCGCGGACCAAAGCATCTGCGCGCATCTGGATTTCCTCCTTCAGCGCGTTGTGTAATTCTGCACCGTTGCGCGGTGGCTGATCCTTCATTCGGCCGCTCCTTCAGCCGGGGCTGCGGGCTCGGCCGGCTCGGCTGGCTTCTTGGTCGGCGCCGGGCCACCGCTCTCGCCGATGTCGTTGGCGTCGTGCTCGGCCTGCATCTCGTTGACCTCGCGCTCGGCGTTCGCCCGGTCCTGGGCCAGCAGCTGCTGATCCTGGGCGCGGCCCATCATGCCCACCTGCAGGGCCTTGACCTCGACCTGCTGCTCGCCAAGCTCGCCGGCCTGCCGCAGCTTCGCGGCCTGGAGGTCGATCTTGTCGGCCTTGTCGGCGGCGTCCACGGCCAGCTTCTTCTCGCCAAGCTCGGTCTGGTCGGCCATGTTGGTGGCCTTGACCTTCATCTCGTTTTCCTTGATTCCAAGCTCCCGATCGCGCTGATCCAGCGCGCGCACCTGCAGCTGGTACATCGGGTCTTGCTGCTGTTGCTGCGCCTGCTGGGCCTGGGCCTGCTGCTGGTGCTGCTGCGCCACTTGTTGCGCTGCTTGTGCCATTGCAGCCGCGAGAGCTTGTTCTTGTTCTGGGGCCATCGCTTGACCCGGATCGGGCAGCGGCTGACCCATCGCCTGCTCGACCTGCTGGCGGTACTGGTAGGCGACGTGCTCGGCGATGTGCGCCTGCATGGCCTGCATCAGCATCGGGGCCTGCGGGTTCTGGCCCAGCGACTGCATGACCACCGGGTCTTGCAGCATGGCTTGGTGCACGGCGAGGTGGGCACCGTGATCCTGGGGCATGAACGCCTTGACGGGCTTGCCCATCAGCACGTTCATGTTCTCGCTGACCGGGTCCGTCGGCACGGCCTCCTGCTTGAGCGGCACCAGCTTGGCGGCGTTCTTGATGCCCAGCACCTCCAGCATGCCGCGGTGCAACTCGGGGAGGTCGTAGACCTGCGGGGCCTGGGCCGACAGCTGGATGGCGGCTTGGTACTGCACGACCCGCTGGCTCATCGTGGCGGCGCTCGGGTCGCTCACCGGGATGATGTCCACCAGCATGAAGTCGGCCTGCTTGGAGCCCGGCACCGGCGCCGTCGTCTCGTAGCTGTAGTCGTCGTCGCCGCTGTCGCGGATGACGCCCTTGATGAGCTTCAACTCGATCTTGAGGCTGTTGTGCGTGCGGGCCTGGACGGCGGACATCACCTTCAGCTGGCGCTCCAGCAGGGCCAGCGTGGTGCCCACCGGGGTCTGTGCGGACATGTCGCTGATCTTCATGTCGGCCGTGCCCGGCAGCCGCCGGCCGTCCTCGATCAGCTTGTCCAACAGGCCCGCCAGCACGATGCTGGGCTCCTTGTAGGGGAGCGGCATCACGTTGTCCTTGAGCACACCCGAGGGGATGTCCACGTCGCGCCACTCGCCGGGGGAGATGGGCACGTCGTCCCCCTTAATCCTGAGACCTTTGGTCTTCAAGCCACCGGGGAGGTTGCTGAGCGTGCCGGCGTCGATCAGCTGGCGCAGCAGGCTGGTGGCCGACTTGGCATACCCACCGATCAGGTGGAACAGGCCGTAACCGTAGGGGCCGAAGCCGGGGATGTAGTCGTACTGGACGAAGTGCTGGCGGCGCAGCGGCAGCTTGTCGTTCTCCTCCCAGTTCCGGCGGATCGACAGCATGTCGCCGCCGCGAATCTTGCTGATGACGTAGGGCCGCGGCAGGTCGTCTTCCTCCAGGCCCTCGAACACCATCGAGACCTGCATCTCATAGACCTCGTAGCCCTCGGACGTGAGGTTGCTGAAGCCGGTCTCCTTGTCCTTGGCCTCCTGAATCTCGTCCAAGATGCGCATGGGCGTGCCAAGCATGGCCTTGTCGCTGTAGAAGCCCGCGGCGATCAGCGCCTCCATCTCGGTCTCGGTCTTGCGCATGCGGTGCGTCACGCGCTCAGCCGAATACACGTTCGATGCACCGTAGGGCATGATGATGTCCTCGGCCGGCACGAAGGTGCTGGCCTGCCGGCCCAGCATCGGGTCGAAGTAGACCTTCTTGAACGCGCAGCCGACGGGTGACAAGTTCCACAGCATCTTCTCGTGCTCGCTGCGGAACTCGATCATCTTCTCGGTCAGCTGGTAGTTCATCTCGGCCTTGACGCGCGCGCCGGCCTCTTTCTTCTGTAGTGTTTCTTCCCCGATGATCTTGATGGCGACCGGCCCGGCCGCGGGGAAGGTCTCCATGATGGTCTCGGACTGGAAGCGCACCACCGCCTCGGTAATCATGGGGTGCGTGACGCCGCAGGCGTTCTCCCACGGGTCCATGCGCTCCTCGTACTTGAGGCCCAGCAGTTTCAGACCCTCGCGGTAGGTGTCCTCCCAGTCCTGCCGGCTGCGCCGGTCCTCATCAACCCACTGATCCATCTCGCCGTTGAGGCGCGACAGGTCTTGGTCGTCGATCAGGTCGAGCAGGTTGTCGCCGAACGCAGGGGGCTCCAAGGCCGCAGCCGCGGCCGCCAAGGCATCACTCTCCGGGTCGTCCGAGTCCGCTTCATCGACGATCTCGATCTCGATCAGCGGCTCGTCGTTGGCCGCAGGTGCGAGCGCGGACAGGCCCTGTGGGGCAAGAGAAAGGCTTTTGGCGACGTTCATGGTTGGCTCCTGGGGGTGAGGGCGGCTCAGTAGTATTCTCGCCGCCTGCGGCGTGTGAGCGCATCCTCGTCGTCTCGGGGGTCGGTGGACAGGCGCAGGAACCCGCCGTTGCGGAAGCGCTGGATGGCCTGCGTGACCGTGTCGTGCCTGTCGTCGAACTCGCCGTAGGGGAACTCGCTGCACTCCTCGATGACCTCGCTGGCCCAGCGCCGGTCGGGCGCCCAGACCATCTTGTCAGCGAAGATCGGCGCGACCGCGTTGGTCCGTGCACGCTTATCGTTAGACGTGCCGGCCTTGCCGCGACTGGGCGTGACCTCCGTCACCGGCGTACCGCCCTGGCGGAACTCCTGTATCAGCGGGCCGCCTGATGCCTTCTTCTCGATGATGAGTTCGTCCGGCTCCCAGTCCCTGTAGTGGGCCTGGGCCTTCTCCTTCAGCTGCGGAAACTCCCACCGGCCGCGGATGGCATCCATCAGGATGATCTCGTCCCGGTTGGTGATCTCGTTGAACCACACACCCCAGGTCGTGCACGCGCTGTAATCGTTGGTCGTCTTGGTGTCGTGCGCCGTGTCCCACGACTGGATCACGTAGTGCACGGCCGGTGGCTTGTCCTTGGGCCACAGCTGCCACCAGTCGCGTTTCAGGAGAGCCCCTTCTTCATGGTGCGGCTCCTGCACGTACTGGGCCGCCCAGTACTGGGGCTGCATGCCGGCCTTCTTGGCGAGCAGCTGCTCGACGGGCCACTGCTCGGGCCACAAGCTCTTCCCGCTGGGGAGGATGGCCGGGAACCGCACCTCGTTCCAGGGCAGGCTCTCGGCGTTCTCCTGCGCCCACGACAAGGCGCGTCCGATGGGGTCTTTCTTGCCCCAGCGCGTGCCGATCATGACGATCGCCCCGCCCGGCATCAGCCGCTGCAGCGGGCCGACCTGCATGTATTTCCATGCCGTATCGAACGCCACGTCGGGATTG
>Ga0164309_10000081_pt1 | contig 54370 bp, 40 predicted proteins | sample Whisoiple_247_MG_FD_109984 | JGI IMG/M metagenome (GOLD analysis project Ga0164309, IMG submission 109984) | Soil microbial communities amended with fresh organic matter from upstate New York, USA - Whitman soil sample_247_MG | ecosystem: Environmental > Terrestrial > Soil > Unclassified >... | reverse complement strand
TCGGTGCGTCGCTAGCTGCGCAAATACGGCGTTTTTGCTGTAGCCGATCGCGTACGCGAAGGGTGAGCATTCGATGCCCTCGCCGTGCGGTGCGTCCAAGTGCCGACGCTCGATGCCGTGTGCGCCACCCGAGATGCACACCTGGTCCTTCGGAGTGAGCGAAGTGGTTTCGAACAGCGCTGCCGTGGTGACCAACTTGAACACGCTGGCCGCGGGCACTCGTGAAGTGGTGAGCACTTGATGGTGCCGGCCGTCGCGAGCGCTCTCGGCCCAAGCCAAGATCTTGCCGCTGTGCGCGTCGAGCATGACCATGCCGCCGCGCACCGGGTTGGCGCTGCCGAGGATCTTGGTCGCAGCGCGCTGCAGATCCGTGTCGAGCGTGAGCACTGCGTCGCCGCCGCCCGCGAGAGGAGCGACCCAGCGACCGTCGCGCTGCGCGATGCGATCCAAATCGAGCGACGGGCGCGGCTCGGTCGCGCCAGCCCGCGTCGCGGGCAGGGCGGCTACAAGCGCCATCAATGGCAATGCGCGAAGAGCGCGGGATCGGACCCAGCTCATCGCTTGCACCTATCTGGCTTGCGCGATTCGGCCAAAGTTTTGGCCGAGTCTTGGAAAAAACACCGGACTTTTCAGTTATTTAAGTGAGGGGTTGATGTAAGTATTTTGTTTACATGAGAGCACATAAGCGTACAATCGCCGTCAGCTGGAGGATCTACCCATGGATCGACGAGTCGGCCTCAGAACCCGAACGGACTTTCGAGTCCTGGCACAGCGCGGTTCGCTTTGCTCTCAGTATCGAGGGATCGATGTTTCGCCTACGGGCATCGTGATCGATCGCGGTCGGCCGATCACCGAACTCGATTGGCCGTTGTGGCAGCGCCTCGAGCTGCAGCTCCCCGAGTACCTGAAGCCGGTGCGCGCGCTCGCGCGTCCGATCTGGTCGCGCGAGTCGACGCAAGCGTTCAAGTTCGTTCGCATTGCCGATGTCGATCGTTTGATTTTGGCCGAGCACGTCGATTTCATGAGCGTGCGCGGCGACGTTTTGCACTGAGGATTGCTACCCATGTCAGCCACTCGACGAATCAAGAAGCTCTGGGCAAAGCTCGCGCAACCGGGAGCGCTTCGCATGCTGTATCAAGGGATCACTTTCGCGCCACGTCTAGTCGTCAACGTGGGCACGGTTGCTGCCGTTGCTGGTTTGTTCAGCGCGTGCGTGCCGGCAACCCAGTATGAGGAAGCCAAGTCGGCGAGCGAGGTCGAGCTCGCGGCTCGACAGCGCGCCGAGGTCGAGCTCTCTGCTACCCGCACCAAGCTCGATGCGGCCCTTGCCGAACTCAGCCAACGCGAGCAAAAACTGGCCGAAACCGAGCAATCGGTGTCCGAGTCGAAGCTCGAGAGCAGCGTGGTCGCGAAAGAGCGCGATGAAGCCACGGGTCTCGTCGATCAACTCCGCGGCGAGCTAGCCCGCGTGGGCGACAATCTCCGCTCCTACGCCGAACAGAAGGCGGATCTAGAAAAGTCCCTGCAAGCCGCGCAAGCGCGCAAGCTCGAGCTCGAACGCAACGAAGCGCAGACCGTGGCGCTCGCGCGCATCACTCGTGATCTGACCTCCGCGCTCGGCGATCGCGTGACCAGTGGCGACATGACCATCGACGTGCGCGACGGCCACGTCCTACTCAGCGCCCCCGCCGAACTCTGGTTCAACGACGACGGCACCCTGCGCGCCGGCATGGACAGCGCGCTCTCCGCCGTCAGCCGCGTGCTCTCGCTCCACTCCACGAGCACCCTCGACCTCACGCTCCCCACCACCGACGCCGAAAAACGCGGCCCCGCCCTCCTCAGCGCCCTCAGCTCCCGCGGCGTCGCTGCATCGCGCATGAAACTCGGCTCCCTCGCACCCGCGCCCACCGCAACCCCCGACGCAGCCCCGGCCAAACCCAAGCCCCCCGTAGTCGAACTCTCCTTCAGCGCAGGCTGAGCAAAGATTTGGGGGCGCCCGCGGTCCAGCATCGCACCTCGCATTGGCGCAATGTTCTCGGCTCGGTCGTCTCCCTGAGGGGATTAACCGCCAAGCCGCCAAGCCGCCAAGAAGAGGGAGAAGATTGGGGTTCACCTTTTGCGACGTTCAGCGTCGCAAAAGCCCATTGCGTCACCGAGCGGCGCCGCGCACACGGATGAGACAATGGTTCGCTCAGTCGTAATGGGCGAACCCCAAATTCATTTTGTTCGACGCGGTTCATTGCGCGTCGCTTCGAGGTGCTGAGGACTTGGCGACTTGGCGACTTGGCGGCCTCTGGGAGCCGAACAGGGTTGCGCTCGGGTGCGCTACGACGCGCATCGTCGGTATTGGGAGCGTGACGCGGCGGGAACAGCGTGCGCCTGTGAGGTGCGATGCTGGAGAGCGGGCGCCCCAATTTTTGATTAGCCGCGCTTTGGGGGTTCGAAGGTGACGTCGAGATCGAGTGCCGTTTCCGGGTCGCGGCCGCGGGGGGCTGAGACTGCGCGGAAGGTTGGATCGCGGCGCAAGGCGTCGTGGAGGGCGGCGACTAGGGCGGGGCGGAGGGTTTGTTGGAAGCGCTCGTGCCAGGCAAAGCCGTCGTCGTCGCCCGCGTAGTCGTCTGCGAATTCGGCCGATAGGTGGAGGCTGATGGTGAAGGTGCGTTCTTCGCGGTGGGTCACAGCGAGAAGGTTACTTTAGCGGGCCAGCTGCCGGGAGAGGGCAAGGTGGCCGACTTCAGTGTCGCGACCAGGCAGTCGACGTCGGACTCGCCGGCTTCATTCGGGGGAGTGACGCCAGCGGCCATGACCGAGCCGTCCGTGCCGACGTACACGGTGGCTTCGAACGCGCCGCTGCCGCCCTTTTTGCACGCCGAGACTTTTCGCGACAGCTTGCCGACCGCGTCGGAGACGTGTTCGCCTTCCCAGCTCGTGGGCGCGCGAACGTCGTTCGGCGGATCGAAGTCGAATGACTTGCGCGCGAGGCCGTGCATGCCGCCGACAGGCTTCGGCCATTTCTTGCTGCGCAGGCTGTCCAGCATGCACTTTTCGGTTTCACGATCGCCGATCGTGGACTTCTCGAGGTGTGCGTGATCGACTTTGCCGTCGGCGTCGATCTTCAGGAAGAAGGCGACTGAGCCGCCCAGGAACTCGACGCGCTTGGCGCCGTCATCCAGGCAGCGTTGGAAATCAGACAGCGCACGCTGAAAGGTCTTGTCGACCTTCTCTTCGTTCAAGCCGCCGATTTCGGCGGAAGTCGAAACGCCCGACGGCGCGTCCGGGTGCTCTTCCACCGCCTTCGGGGGAGCTTGGGGTGGGGGCGCGCTGCCGCCACACGCGCCGACAACGAGCGCGAGTGCCAAGCAAGTGATTCCGGACAGCTTTGAAACACGGAGCGAGTGGGTCATGGAGCGCGGTACCAGTAGCGCGAAGCGCTGCGCGGAACAACGGCCGCGCGGTTGGGGTGATAAGAGCTCTTACGCTTGCGCGGTCAGTGATCTTTACGAACAGCTGAGGGGATTTGCGCTTAGCTGAGTCGATTGGCGCCTGGCTGGGTCAGGCCTTCAACTCGATTGAAAAATTGTGTCGAGCAAGCGCACATTGGGAATTTCTTGGAGACGCGCGCGTAGCGCGGGCTTCGGTCGTACCGCGACTCCCACTTCCGCTTCTCGCAACATGTCGATGTCGAACACATTGTCGCCGAAAGCGCCCAGCCAATGTGAATTCCCGAGCAGCGCGCGCCCGGCGACGCATTTGTCGGCTCCGTAGGGCACTGGTGCGGCCATCTCCGCTGCGATGACACCGGAGACGATTCGCGGTGTCGCAGCGGCGATATCCTCCGCGACGAAGCCCCAGACGCTCGCGGCGACCTCGACCGTAATGCGAGGTGACGCCGAAACGACGATCGTGCGCAGCGAGTTCTTGCGCGCAAAATCCAAAACGGGTCGAAGCTCTTCGTTCAAACGCTCGGCGTGCTTTGCGGCCGCGAGCGCTTCACGCACCAATTCGATCATCTCGGGCACGCTGTAGCCGGCGTAGCACCAGGTCATCAGCTCGCAGATCTCGCGTTCGAGGTAGTTGCCCTCGAGGTAAGCCTCGAACAGTTGCTGCGCGGTTGCGTTCACGTCTGCGAAGCGTGCAAAGCCGCGGCGTTCCGCCTGGCGGTCGAGCTCCGCGCGCGCCGCGTCTCGCAACCGACCTTGTGCGACCGCGAAGCGAAACACGTCCTCGCCGACGTCCCCGGACCAGAGCGTGCCGTCAGCGTCGAACGAAAGCGCGTTCGGTAGCTCGCGGTGCAACCGGCTTTCGAGCTCGCGTACGAGCTCTGCGGGGCTGACGGGGACGACGGCGTGGTTCATGGCTGTTCGACGCGCTTCTTTTCACGCAGCCAAGCTTCCCACCAGCCGGAGGCCATCGCCAGATCTTGGCGTGTGTCGATCTCCATGTAGCCGCCCGCCGTGTTCTCGCGATGCATCGATGCACCCGCTTCCAACATCTCCTGCAGCAGATCGAGCAGATACGCCTTCTGAAAGCTGCGACCTTCACGGAACATGCCGCCGCCGTAGGTCTGCTGCGCGCGATCGAAGGCGTCCATGAACACGCGCGCGCCCGCATCGCTGTGCTTCATTACTCCGATGAACTCACCCTGCGCGGCCTCGCTCGGGATCGTGCGGCTGATTTCGACCACGCGCGTGCCGTCCGCGCGCAGCTTTTCTGCGTCGGTTTCCGGGTGTTCGGTTCTGCCGACATAGCGGCGGCGCCAGGCGGTGTCGCAGCCGAGCGCGATGTCGGCCTGCGAGGCGACCAGCTTTTGCACGATTTCGCCGTCGTAGACGATGTCGGCGTACGTCGAGAGGAAGCCGCCCGCGAGGTGCTCTCGAGCACATAGCAGCGACAGTAAGATGTTGTTGTTGGCCCAGTCCGCGTTTCGCACGAACGTGAATTCGGGGTAGCGCGCGCGCACGACGTCTTCGGCGTAGCCACACACGAACACGACGTCCTTGCGCGAGAACCCGGCGCTGGCGAGCGCTTCCAAAATCCAATCGAGCATGGGGCGACCCATGACCTCGACCAGCGTCTTGGGGATTTCGTCTGTGTTGTGGCCGAGGCGACTGCCACGACCCGCGCCGATCACGATTGCTCGCACGGCGCGAGTCTAGCCAATCAACGCGGTGCTGTCCGCGCTCAAACGCGGACAGCACGCGCGCGCTCACTCTTCGCGCAACTTCGCGAGCACGCTCAGATCTTCGAGCGTCGACACGTCACCCTTGGTCTCGCGGCCGGAGGCGATGTCCTTCAGCAAACGGCGCATGATCTTGCCGCTGCGCGTCTTGGGCAGGCTATCCGCGAAGCGCACCGAGTCCGGGCGGGCGAACTTGCCGATTTCGTTGGCGACGTGCTCGGCGAGCGTCTTCTCCATTTCGGGCGAAGCCGTGTTCGGTGGCTTTAGTGTGACGAACACGACTAGAGCCTGGCCCTTCAAGTCATCAGGGCGACCGACCGCCGCCGCTTCTGCGACGGCTGGGTGAGCCACGAGTGCGCTTTCGATTTCCGCCGTGCCGATGCGATGACCGGAAACATTGAGCACGTCGTCGATGCGGCCCACGACGTGGAAGTAGCCGTCCGCGTCTTCACGCGCGCCGTCACCGGTGAAGTACACGCCGGGGATCTCGCTCCAGTACGCTTGCTTGAAGCGCTCGTCGTCGCCGTAGATCGTGCGCAGCATGCTGGGCCACGGTTTCTTGAGTACGAGCAAACCGCCTTCACCGGCGCCCACCTTCTTGCCTTCTTGGCTGACCACTTCTGGAACAACGCCGAAGAACGGCAGGCCTGTGGAGCCGGGCTTGGTGGAGTGCGCGCCGGGCAGGGTAGTGAGCATGATCGCGCCGGTTTCGGTCTGCCACCACGTGTCTACGATTGGGCAGCGGTTCTTGCCTACATGTTCGCGATACCACATCCACGCCTCGGGATTGATCGGCTCACCGACGCTGCCGAGCAAACGCAAACTCGACAGATCCGACTTGGCGGGCCACTCGTTCCCCGCGCGGATGAAGGCGCGAATCGCGGTTGGCGCGGTGTACAGCACCGTCACCTTGTGCTTCTCGATCAGCTGCCAAAAGCGGCCCCAATCTGGCTGATTCGGCGCGCCCTCGTACAAGAGGCAGGTCGCGCCATTGGAGAGCGGGCCGTACACGAGGTAGCTGTGCCCGGTGATCCAACCGACGTCGGCGGTGCACCAGTACACGTCGTTGTCTTTCAGATCGAAGATGTACTTGGTGGTGAGGTGCGTGCCCGCGAGGTAGCCCGCGGTGGTGTGGAGGACGCCCTTGGGTTTGCCGGTCGAACCCGAGGTGTACAGGATGAACAGCGGGTGCTCGGATTCGACCACTTCCGCACCGCCCTGCGCGGGATCGGCAGCTTTGACGGCCTCGTACCAATCCAGATCGCGCCCGGCGACGAGCTTGGAGTCGATCTTTTCGCCAAGGCGCGCGAGGACCACGACCTTTTCCACCGACTTCGTGCCCTCGAGCGCGCGATCGACGGTGGCCTTGAGCGGCACGACGTTGCCGCGGCGGAGCGCGCCGTCTTGTGTGAGCACGACTTTGGCACCGCAATCATTGATGCGATCACGCAGTGATTCCGCGGCAAAGCCGCCGAATACCACGGTGTGCGGCGCGCCGATCCGCGCGCAGGCCAGCATGCCGACGACTACTTCCGGCACCATGCCCATGTAGATCGCGACGCGATCGCCCTTCTTGACACCGAGGCCTCGCAGCACGGCCGCGAACGCGACCACTTTTTGGTGCAGCTCGCCGTAGGTCCAAGTGACCGACTCGCCTGGTTCGGTTTCCCAGATGATCGCGGCCTTGTCCTTGGTCGCGGTCTTCAAATGCCGATCGAGGCAGCTCTCACTGGCGTTGAGTTCCGCACCGACGAACCACTTGGAGTGGGGCAATTGCCACTCGCAAAGCGTGCTCCACGGCTTCCGGAACACGAGATCCGCAGTCTCTCGCTGCCAAAATGTAGCGGGCGACTCGATGCTCTCTTTGTACAGCTCGTCGTACTTTTCCCGCGACGCGATGCGCGCGCCTTGCACGAACTCTGCGCTTGGCGCAAACGTGCGATTTTCAACGGAGTACGATTCGATGGCGTTGGTCTCGGTCATCGCTGCCTCTAATTTCTCCCACTGACTCTGTTGCTTATGAGCGGTTATTCGAACCGGGAGCGTGGGCCAGGACGGGGGCCGAGTAAAGCCGGAAGGCAGCCCCTTTGCGTCGAATTCGTAGCTATTTTGCCGGCGATCTCGACACCGACGCCCGCGGCCCCGATGGGCCTCTCCAGTTGCCGAACTTTTCGGGATAGTCGATCTTTGCAGTCCCATGAGCCCGACTCAACGCGCCGCTGAGATTTGGGCGCTCGCACTCCAGCATCGCACCTCGAAGCGCGCGCTATTCTCGGCGCAGCTCGGCCCCTGAGATTGAACCGCCAAGACGCCAAGACGCCAGAAGAGGAAAGGATTGGGGTTGCGCTTGCCGGTTCTTGGTGACGATCGGTACCGCGCTTTCGTCCCCAACTGACGCGACACTCGTCGAACGACTGTTCGTTCGTAGAACGACTAGATCATTGATGCGTTGGGTCGCGCACATCGACCCCAAAATCTCTCTCTTCTCTCCATCTTCTGGCGTCTTGGCGTCTTGGCGGTTCATCCCTCTCGTCTCGCGCCGTCGAACGCTTTGGATTGGCGGCGCGGTGACGCATTCGGTGAGCGTGAATGGGCCGTGAGTCGGCGTTGAATCGGTGGGGTTACCAGAGGCTGTAGCCGCCGTGGACGGCGATGCCGAACAGCGGCAGCGTGTTGGTGTTGCCGAACGCCTTGTTGGCGCCCTCCAGGTTCTGCTTGTTCAGGCTGGTCGCGCCGTCGATCGTCGCGATGACCGCTGCACCGAGCAAGAAGCGCTTGATGCTCCATTGCGCGCCGAGCTCGAGCAAGAAATAAGGATCGAAGCCCTTGGTCGTGCCACCGGTGAGGTTCGGGTCCCCCACGATCGGATCGAGCACGAGCTTGTGGTACACGGCGCCTGCGCCGATCGTCGAAATGAAGCGCAGCTTTTTGCCGGTCGTCATCAAGCGCAGGTTGGGACCGAAGCGGAACGCGCTGAGCGTGTAGTGGCGGGGCGTCGTGCTGTCTTCGCTCTTGGCGTCCTTGACGTCGAGCTTGCCGAAATCGAGCATGAATTCTGCGGCGATTGGCGCCGAGATGCGATAGCCGGGGCGGAGGCCGATGCTGCCCATGGTGCTGTCCGCGCGCGTTGCGGTCAGTTGCAGCGGGTGTTGCCCGAGCGCGAGTACCCCGAGCGTGACTAGCCCGTAGTAGCCGCGCGGCACGCGCGGCGGCGGGGGAGCCGGCATGCTGTCCGATTTTTCGACTGGAACTTCGGTGGTATCGCTGCCGATGTGTGGTCCGAGCTCGGCGCGCACTTCCAGCGTTTTGCCGAGCGCGACGGTGGCGGTGGTCTCGAAGCTCTCGTAGCCTTCGCGGAAGACCTGGATCAAATGGTCGGTGTCTGGTTTGACGCCGCCGCGCCATTCATGAAACGCGCGCGTGGTGCCATCCACGGCGATCGCCGCGCGGGGATCGCTGGCAACGATGCTCAGGAAGCCGTCTGTCGCCTTGAGCTTCAGCTCGACGGGCAAGGCCTTTTGTCCGGATGCGACGCGCACGACGCGCGACAACCGGGCGTAGCCGGCCAAATCAGCGATCAGCGTGTGCTCACCGACATTCACTTCCACGCCGGAGCGCAGCTCCGAGGGGGGCACCGCGCGACCGTCGAGCGTGACCTTTGCGTCGCTCGGATCGACCGTGACGACGATGGAACCGACCAGGCCGTGCAGCTCGGTGATGGCATCGGTGACGGCTTTGGTTTCACCTTCACTGAGCTCGCTGCCGTGCGCCTTCAGCAATTGCTCGAGCGTGGTCGCCGCCTCGCGGTAGCGAAACAGCGCCTTCTGGCAAAGCGCGATGTTCTGCAGCGAACCTGGGCCAGGTTTGGCCGCGTACGCCGCTTCGAACTCGGCGAGTGCACCAGGATAATTGGTGTCCTGATACAGTTTGATGCCGAGTTTGAAGTGGCGTCGGGCTTCGGCCGTTGCTTCGGTGCTAGCGGTGGCGGCGGCCGGATCGGGCTCCGCGGCGAGGGCTACGCGCGGGATAGCCCCGAGCAAGAACGCCAGCAGATGGCCAGAAACGGCGCGGAAGCGCATCGCCTTTCGCTATCACGTTTTTGCCGCTTGGTGGTCCGATCCCGCCAAAACCCGCGGAGTCGGATCAGGGCTCTTTGGTGCTGAGTTGCAGGCCGGAGGCGACGTGAGTGCTGGGCTTCGGCGCGGGCGGGCGCCGCAAGCTGCTCGTGCTCGGGACGTGCGCCGGGGCCGTTCGTGGTGCGGCGTTCGCCGCGCTGTCTACGGGCAAAACCACAGGCAGACTCGCGGCGCTACTGACCGCGGTCACCGGTGAGAGCGTCGCTTTCGGCGCTGCTTCTTGGACGACGTTGACCTTGTTTGCGTCGTTGCTGCGCGACACGAAGTACGCGGTCAAAGCGAAGCCGGCGAGGGTAGCCACGATGCTCGCGACCAAGGTGTTGTAGCGCTTGCCTCCGGACGGTGCGACCGAGGGCGTGTTCGCGGAAGCCGCGCTCGGAGTCCCCTCCACGGCGTAGGCTGCGTCGAGCTCGGAGATCGCGTTCAGGAACTCTCGAGCCGATTGAAAGCGCTGATCGCGCTCGCGCTGCAATGCGTGCGCGACCAGCGCCGCGACCGGTGCGGGAACCTCGGGTGCGAGTGTGCGCACGTCCACGGCGTCGTGGGTGCAGATCGCAATTAATACGGCTTCGTAGGTGGGAGCCACGTGCGGCGGCTTACCTGCGAGCATTTCGAACAAGATCGCGCCGACGCTGAACAAGTCCGTGCGCCCATCGATGTCGGCGAACGACTGCGCTTGCTCGGGTGACATGTAGAATGCCGTACCGAGCACCGTGCCGCGTCGCGTGAGCGTATCCGCGGGGCGTGAATGGGCGACTTTGGAAATCCCGAAGTCCACGAGCTTCACGAACGACGGATCGTCGTCGCGCGCACACAGGAAGACGTTGTCCGGCTTGAGATCCCGGTGCACGATGCCTGCTTCGTGTGCACGAAGCAGCGCGCGCAAGACTTGGCCCACGATGCGCAGGGCGGCCGGGACACTCAGTCGCCCTTCACGCCGCAGCCGCGCACGCAAGTCTTCGCCGGTCAGGAGCTCCATCACCAGGAACGGCAGCCCCCCGTCGGTCACGCCGGAATCGAAGATTTGCACGATGTGTGCGCTCTCGGCCATACCGGCCGCCTCAGCTTCACGCTGGAAGCGCAGACAGGCCTCGCGATTTTGCGCCGCCTCGTGATCGAGGAACTTGAGCGCAACTCGCTTGCCGATGGCAAGATTGGTCGCCTGAAAGACCGCGCCCATGCCACCGCGGCCGATGATGCGGTCGATGCGGTATTTACCGCCGACCGTGGCTCCGACGAGCCCACTCAGCTCGCTTTCGGTGTCCTGTTCCAGGCTCGGCATGGCCGCAACGTCTCCCGCGTACGCGCAACATTCGCACGCACGCGGATCAGCGTAGCATGCCGGCTCGGCCAATTGGCAAAGTCAGCGACTCGCGTTCGTTCGAACGCGCTCTGGCACGATCGACCAGAGCGCAAACGAACGCGGAAAAACGGCTCAGCGTGCGGCTTTGTGGAGCGCGGCTTGGATGCGCGAGGTCGTGCGCGAGGCGTTCTTCGAGTGAATGACGCCCTTGCTCACGGCCTTGGCCAGCGCGACGGACGCGGCGGCCACGGGGCCCTTCGCGGCGTCGGTATTGCCGGCGGCGATTGCAGCGCGTGCCTTCTTGACGGCGGTGCGGAGAGCACTGCGCACGGCTTGGTTGCGCTCGGCGCGCACGAGGCGCTGACGGTTACGTTTATCTGCGGACGGGTGATTGGCCATCGCCTTTTAATCCTCGAGAGTATGCAGAGCTGGCGCGGTGTGCGTCAGGCCTTCGGCTTGCGCGCGTCTTGCGCCTTGGGGTCATAACCCTCGGGGTGAACCGGAAATTTGGGCGTTTGGCTGCCCTTGTTGTTGGCGCCTTGGCTGCGCGCTCGGATATACCGACGACGTTCAGTCTGCCGAGTGGAAGAAACCATCAGAATACCTTCAAAAAGGGCCCGGTTGGGCGCGAGGGGCCGGGACTATGAGCGAAGCTTTTGGGCTTGTCAACGCGCTCTCCGGCTTCCATGGCCGGGAACTTGCATTTTCTTCTGAAATTGCGTTCAGCGACGGCTATTCCGGGCGCACCGTGGCGTTGACACTGAAACTCGAGGCTGCGAACGGCTGGACCCGCGCCCGGCTGAGCTGAGCCTCAATGCACGAGGCAGAGGACTTGCCCGCCGCAGCGCCGCTCACGGTGACCTGCTGCACGCGGCCATCCGAACCGAAAACGACCACGGCGCGCGAAGGCGCTTCGTCACCCGCCACGCAATGGCGCGCGCCGCTCATTACCGAACCGAGTGCGGCTTGGACCGCGCCTGTGGTCGGCTTGGCCGGCAGCTCACCGCCGCGGCTGTCGGCCGGGCGGAGCGCCGGGTCAGGCGGGAGGTCACTGCCGGGGTCGGCGGCGGCTTGCTTCGGCTTGGTTTGCGGTTTGCTGCTTCCGGCTTTGGCTACGGCCGTGGCAACCGCAGGCGCTTTGCTCGCTTCAGCATTCGAGCCGGGCGTGTCTTGGTCGGGCAAGGTGCTCGGGTCGATGCCGCGCGGAGCGTCCTCAGTTGGAGTCGGCTCGTTGTGCGCCACTGCGCTCGCAGCCGGCGCGCTCGGCGCGACCGCAGTCGCAGTGGCCGGCGTGGGCTCGTTGCTGACCAGCGGCGCGGGCTCGGGCGTGGGCTGCCGGAACCAGAGCAGCGCGGCGGCGGCCAACGCGAGGGCGGGGAGTGCGAGCGCAACTTTGGGGAAGGGCTTGGCCGGTACAGCCGCGGCGTTGTCGCGGACGGCGCTGCCCGCCGCGACATGATTGGCGACACCGCTACTCGCTGTGGCGACGCCATTGACGTTCGCTGGCGTGGGCAGCGCATCGGCCTGCGTGGGCTTTGGGCGTTGCTGAGCGTTGAGCGCGGCGAGCGCGAGGCTTTCGCGCGCCATCTGACGCTCGGTGGCCTGCTTCTTCTCGACGCTGCGCCGTGCCAGTTCGGCCAAGCTTTGCGTGCGCACGCCGGAGTTGGTCAGCGGAGTGGCAGTGGCCGACAGGGCGCTCGGCTCGTCTGCTTCGCTCGGCAACGGCGCCGCCAGGAGCGCTGCGTCCGTCGAGCCGCGCAGGCCGCTGCCGAGGCGTGCTTCGATGGCGCGCGCGTCGCGCTCCCAATCGCGCTCGGGGAACGGAAACGCAGCGAGTGAGGCCTCGGCGTTCGAACCGAGGTCGGAAGATGATCTTCGATCGCTCACGCAGCGCCCTCTTCGCCCTGCGGCGCGAAGCCGCGTTCGACCAAGAACACCTTGAGCTTCTTGCGCGCTTCGTGGACGCGCCAGGCCACGGTGCCCTCGGGGCAGCCGAGTACTTCACCCGCTTGCGCGTGACTCAGCCCATCCACACCGACCAAGATCAGCGTGGTGCGTAGGGTATCGCTCAGCGCGTCCATGCCCTCACACAATACGCGGCCGAGCTCGCGATTCTCGCTGTCACCGAGCGGACTGGCGCTGCCCGCGCGCGTCTCGACCAGCACGCCTTCGAGGCGCGGATCGTCGGCGGGCACCGCTTTGCGGTTAGGCTTGCGCGCGCGAATCACGTTCAACGACAGGTTCACGGCGATGCGATAGATCCAGGTGAACGCCTCGCTCCGACCGTCGAAGCGATCGAGCGCCCCATAGGCGCGCACGAAGGTTTCTTGGGTCGCGTCTTCTGCCTCCGCAGCGTCACGCAGCAAATGCAACGCGAGCCGGTAGATGCGCTGCTGATGTCGGCGCACCAGCGTGCCGAATGCTTCACTGTCCCCCTCGCGGGCAGCGTCAACCAGTTCGCGATCCGTTCGCTTGGACATCGCTGAGCGCACGCTCACGCGTGCGGAAACCTCGTGGGTATGCGGCCTCGGTCCAAGATAGAGTAGCACTACCCAGTCAGACAACCGCTCGTCGCCGAAGCTTGGCGAGAAGTGCTCGAAAAGCCCAACCCTGCCGCCGCGATCGGTGTAAAATGACAGTAATTACGAGGGGTTGACCGCCCGGTAAGAAACCTCACCGGGCTGCCGATTTTCTTACTTCGATTCGCTGGCGCCGAGACGAGCCTTAAGGAGGTCCCCCAGGGTGCCGAAGCCGCCCTCGGCCTTGAGCTTGGCGCGATACTCTTTGTGCGCGCGCCGCTCTTCGTCCTCTTTGAAGCCGCGCAGGCTGAGTTTCGGCTCGCCCGTGCGCGGGTCCAAGTCGACCACCTTCAGGTCCAAGACGGTGCCCGGCTTGAAGACCTTGCGCAGATCTGTGCCGCGCTGCGTGCCGGTTTGAGCGCCCGGGATGAAGCCGCGCGCGGCGCGTCCCGTAACACCCATCAAGCGTACGAGAACGCCCGCGGCCTCACCTTTGACCACCTCGGCTTTGACGAGCGCGTTGCGCACGATCTTCTGCGGGGCTTCATTCGCGTGCTCCGGCTTCGGCGCCAAATGGAAGGTGAGCTTCTTCGAGCGCGGATCGAAGTGATGCACGAGCACCTCGACCTCTTGCTCGAGCTTCAACACCGCTTCCGGGTGCTCGATGCGCTCGAGCGACAGATCGGCGACGTGCAGCAAACCTTCGATGCTCGGTTCGAGTTCGACGAAGGCGCCGAACTTTTCGAGCCGCGTGACCTTGCCCTTGTGCTGCGAGCCTTGCGCGTACTTCTGTTTGGCGACGGCCCACGGGTCCTCGACCAAGGCCTTGCGGCTGAGCCAGATCTTCCCGCGTTCGTCGATCTTCGTGATCTTGACTTCGATGCGATCGCCGGCACGGAACAACTCCGTCAACGGCACGCGCGAGTCATGGCTCGCCTCGGAAGCGTGGACCAGGCCTTCCAGATTTTCGGCCTCGGGCAGCGCGACGAAGGCGCCCCATTCCACGACCGTGCGCACGACGCCGTTCATCACCTGGCCCTCTTGGAGCAAGGTGATGGCGTGCTTGCGTCGCTCGTGCGCTTCCGCTTCCAGCATTGGCCGGCGCGAAACGACCACATCTCGGCCGCCCTTTTCGTATTGGACGACCTTGAAATCGACGCGCTGTCCGACCAGCACCGCGAAGTTCGCGTTGGCCGGGTGCAAATCCATGCCTGAAGCGGGGGCGAACGCACGCAAGCCGTCGATGTCGACTTCGACGCCGCCCTTGATCACACCGGTGATCAAGCCAGCGACTAGCGAGCCATCTTTGGCAGCTTGCTCGACCTTGGGCTTTGCCTCTTCTTCGCGGAGCGGCTTGCGCGTGAGCACGACCAAACCACCACGCACGCCGTCGTTGTGGACGCGCGCGACGAAGCGATCGCCGACCGCGGGCACCAAGTCATCCGGCTCCATCTCGTTGCGATCGAAGATGGCCAGCGCTTTACCCGAGAGGTCGACCATGATCGCGGTCTCGAGCACCGCGGTCACTTTGCCGAACACTTCCTCGCCGGTGTGAAACGGTGCGCGGTCGCTCGCGCGGTGATGCTGCTGACGAGCGGCGGCGGCGCCTTCACGCGCTTCGGGATTCGCGGGACCGGCGCCGGGACGCTTCTTCTTGCGGCGGCGCTTCTTCTTCGGTTTGTCAGATGCAGTCGCGCCGGCTGGCCCAGCTTCTGCGCTCTCGCCTTCACCCTCGCTGCCTTCGCCCTCGCTCTCACCTTCCGAGTCGTCACCGGAGGTGTCACCGCTAGTTGCGGTAACGCTTGCCGGCGCGGGCGCGCTCTCGCTCGCGTCGCTCGGGGTGGTGGTGGATGCGTCAGTGGTGACGGGCACTTGCGTGCTGTCGCTCACGGCGCTGGGAGTGGACGTTGCGTCGGTTGAAATGGTGTCGGTGGACGTCATGGCGGGTGGCGAGAGCCCTATATCTCTCTTGCAGCCGCCTGCCAATCTTCGGCGAGGCGGCTGATTCAGTTTCGGATTCGTGGACGAGCTGCAGACCCGTTCAGCGAGCGATGGGGAGGCGTCGGTTTACACCGCCGCTGCGATCGATCAACAGGCCGGCCTCGGGCTCGCCCTGCTCCAAGTTTTCCACGAGTTTCGTGGCGACAGCCACGAATGCGCGCGCAGTTTCGGATTCTGGAGCAGCTTGAACCACGGGCGTCCCGGCGTCACCCCACTGGCGCACCGTCGGGTGGAGTGGAATTTGGCCGAGGAGGGGGGCCTTTGCAAAATCGGCGACGCTTTGTCCGCCCCCGCTGCCAAACAGCTCGTGGCGTTTCTCGCAGCCGTCACACACGTAGTAGCTCTCGTTTTCGACCACGCCGAGCAGGGGGATGCCCACCTTCTGCGCCATCGAGACGGACTTATACACATCCTGTAGCGCCACTTCTTGCGGTGTCGTGACGATCACGGCGCCCGTGCTGCGCACTTTTTGCGAAAGCGTGAGCGACACGTCGCCCGTGCCGGGGGGCAGGTCGAGCAGCAAAAAATCGAGCTTGCCCCAGTTCACGTCCTTCAAGAACTGGAGCAGCGCCCCGTGCAACATCGGACCGCGCCAAACCACCGCTGCCTTGGGATCCTCGAGCAAGAAGCCGATGCTCATCAGCTTCACGCCGAAGCGCTCGAGCGGCTGGATCTGCTTGCCGTCGCTGTGGGGCTGTCCGGTGATGCCGAACATGGTGGGGATGCTGGGGCCGTAGATGTCGGCGTCGAGCAAACCTACCGCGTGGCCCATGCGCGAGAGCGCGAGCGCCAAATTGGAGGCCACGGTGCTCTTACCGACCCCGCCTTTGCCGCTCATCACCAAGATCACGTGTTTGACCCCGGGCACCGGATCATCCGGTCCGATTTCGCGCGCAGCAATCGTCGGTTCGCTCATGGCGCAGGGGGCGTAGAGCCGAACCCGGGGTCTGTCAAACTCGTTTGGGGGGATTCCGGCTGGGTGCGAAAAAAGGCTGGCTGCGTGGTGCGAGATTGACGCGCGGCGCTTGCGGCGCGCGATGGGAGACTCTCGTTTGCGCAGGCTCGGACGGTGGCGCTGGGCCGCCCGCGCTGAAGCTGAGGGAAAGCAGGCGCCTGTTCGGTCAGCTCTTTGTAGGTCTCCATCTCATTGGCTGATCGTGATCTGGTCTTCCAAGACTTTTCGCTCGTTTTGGTTCCGGGAATGCGGCTGTTGGTGCTTCCCGCGCGCCCGGCGCGAGCGTGCGGCGCTTCGCGCGCACCAAAGTTTGTGGGCAGCGTCGCTTTACTCCGCTCACGGCGGGCGAACAGGGAAGCTCGGCTCGAGCGTGCGGCGCTTCGCGCGCACCGGCGCTTTGGCCGCGGTCGCTCTGCTCTTAGAGGGCGCCGCTCAGGTAGGCGATGGCCACGCCCAAGCCGAAGCCGATGCCCGTCGCGATCAGGGCGGGCCAGGCGTTTTGAGTCGCGCGGCGCACGGTGGGCGCCTGCGTGGAGATTCGACGTTCTTCGGCTTCCCGCCAGCCAGGTTCACCCTGGCGGGGCATGAAGTCCTTGCCAACTTCGAGCCGTGGCGAGTTCGCTGAGCGTGGAAAGCGGGGAGCGACCAGCAATGAGTCGGTCACCCCGCGGTCGTACGAAGCGACGCGGATCGGGATCACGGACGACTCGCGCGGCGCGCGTTCCGGGGTGACCGTTTCCTGAATCTTGACCTCGCGTTGCGACGGCATGAGCGGGATCGGATCGCTTGCGATCCGGCGTTGTGGGCCGAGCGAGATCGCGGCGGTGGCGCCCCCGATGAACGGATGCAGGAGCTCGGCGAACTCTTCGGCGCTGTCGATGCGGCGCCGCGGTGTGGTTGCCATGCCGCGCTCGACGATTGTGGCCAGCAATTTCGGAACCTGCGGATTGACCTTGTGCAGCGGCGCGAAGTCGCCGGCCGTTACGCGCTTCAACACCGCGGCAGAGGTGTGCCCTTCGAACGGCTCGCGCCCGGCGAGCATCGCGTACAGCATCGCGGAGGCTGAATAGATGTCGCTGCGCACGTCGACGACATCGCCGCGCGCTTGCTCGGGTGACATGAACATCGGCGTGCCGCCCGAGCCGCGGGCTGCGCGACCGTTCTCTTCGAACATGCGACGGGCAATGCCGAAATCCAAGACTTTGACGTGCGGGCGATCGGGCCGCGGGTGAACGACCATCACGTTGGCGGGCTTCAAATCGCAGTGCAAGAAGCCCTGAGCGTGCGCCGCGGATAGCGCTGCCAACACCTGCAGCATCAGCTCACACGCATACTGTGGCGGAAGTGCGCCGCGCCCACCGATGATCTCGTCGAGCGTTTCGCCGCGCAGCAGCTCCATCACCAGGTAGGGCACGCCATCGGGCGTCACGCCCAGGTCGTGAATGTCGACCACATTGGGGTGGGCGATGCGCGCCGCGGCGCGGGCCTCGCTGACGAACTGATCGCGCTGATCCGGTTCCGCGAATGCCTCTCGGTGCATCACCTTGATGGCGACGAATTTGCCGACCACCAAGTGTTCGGCTTCGTACACCCTGCCACTCGCTCCGGAGCCGATCTCTCGCACGAGCGCGTATTTCCCGTCCAATACCGAGCGCGATTGCAGATGTTGAGCGACGGACATCTCTCCGTGAACTCGGAACGACCGTTCGCGCGTGGACTTGAGAAAAAAGCCGGATCTCGAACTGGGACGTTGCAATCCTGCTCGCACAAAAACACGAACGGCGCGACCCCGTGGGGGATCGCGCCGTCGCGAACTAACTAGTGCCGTTCAGTTCACTTGACGCCAACCGCGCCGGCAACGGTGCCAGCCGCGCTGAGCGACGCTGCGAAGTTCTCCGACGCCGTGCCGATCGTGGACGCGATCAGCACGCCGCAAACCGCGCCCTTGGCGCCGAGCTTGCCGCTGGCCGTGATGTGGCCACCCGCCTTGATCGCACCCTCGATGCCCGCGGTGAAGTTCGCACCGCGCGCCTTGAACACCACGAAGATGTTCGGCAAGTTTGCTTCGAGCGAAGCGATCGCCGTCTGGTATTGCACCTTGCCTTCGGCGCTCAGGCTGCCCTTGGCCTCAGCCACCACGGCGACGCTCGGCGGCGAGCACTCCGCCTTGGCGCTGGCGCTGGCGTTGCAGCTACCTTGGCAGTCCACGTCGGCACTGCAGCCGCCTTCGAGCGTGCCGCCCTCGCACTTGAGCGGGGTAGCCTCGACGTCGCACTTGCCGTCGCACTTGACCTTCACGTCTGCGCTGCCCTTGCACGCCGCGTCGCAGTGGCCGTCACATTGGCCGGTGCACTTGATGCTCGGTGCGTCCGCATCGAGCGTGCAGGTGCCATCACACTGACCGTCGCACTTGCCGTCGGCCTGAATGCCGGTGCCCTTCTCGGTCGCACCACCAGCAGCGCCCGCCGTGCAGGTGCCGTCGCACTTGCCCTTGCAGTCCACCTTCACGCCGCCGCTCGCCTTGCAGCTACCGGAGCAGCTGCCAGTGCAGCTGCCGGTGCAGGCCACGTCCGCTGAGCCGGAGGCGGTGCAGGTGCCGCCGCACTCGACCTGCAGCGTGCCACCGGTACATTTCGGCGGGTTGGCTTTCAGGTCACACTCGGCGCTCGCATTGCAGGACGCCTGACAATTGGCCTGAGCGGAGATCGACGCCGTGCACTTCGGCGGTTCGAAGTCCACGGAGATGCTGCCGGCGAGTTTGCCGCTTGCGCCGAAGTTCGCGCTGATCTGCGCCTTGGCCAGATCACACCAGCCGGTGAGGCCCGCGGTGCCCGTGGCCGTCACTGCGTCTGATTCAGCGCCGAGGTCGAGCGCAATGTTGCGGCATGCGGTGGTCACGTCCGAGATCGAGCCAGTGCCCACTGCGGAGAGGTCCGAGGCGGCCGAGGCGAACGCGGAGAACGAACCCTTGATGCTGGCGTCGACGCCGAAGTCGACATTGGTCATGTCCGCGCCCGCTTCGAACTCTTTGCAGCAGGCGGCGTCTTGGACCTTACTGATATCGCTACAACCGGCAATCACGGTCGAGAGGGCGAGTACGGAGAACGCGACAGCGGTTAACGGCTTCAAGCGATTTTTCAAGTTCATGCGAAAGGACTCCTTAACGTGTCCAGGGCGCTACCCACCACCACCATGCGGTTCGGCGCGTTCCCTTCAATCCGGCGTTTATCAAAATCGACGGCGGGCGGAGTCTACAGCAGGTCTCGGCGCAGATGAAACTTGTCTGACCCATCCTGATACGTGATCCCACCAACCCAGAACCCACATCGACCGCGGTTAGACGACGCGGCTACGGAGTTGATGCACAGCTCGCGTTCAGTCACGTCGCAATCAATGTCCGGCCAAGCGTTCGCTGAGGCGGTTGAACGACGTTCACCTACACGACTCACTCCTCTTGTGTCGGGGCGGGTCGTCTACGACGCTCGTTGCGAGTGACGACTCTCGCCGCCTCGTTCGCTGTCACCAATGTTGGCGCGTTTCAGTTCGCCGGCCAGCAGCCCATTTGGGGTGATGCGTCGAGCGCGGTCGACGTATACGCGCCGGGACAATAACCGCTGTCTGGAGTGTCCGGCGTGGCGTCGGCACAGAGCATGGGCAGGCCGCCTGGGGTTTTCGGGCAGCCGCCGCCAGTACAAAGACCGTTCGCGTCCGCCTTGTCACCGCAGCTGCAGCTCACGCTGAAGTCGACGCACCAACGCTCGCCAGTGAAGCTCGAGGCGTTGCACGCGCCGTTCGCGCCACAGTCCGCATCTTTCAGACAGGGCTCGCAGCTCTTGCCCGTGCCGATGCAGCTTCCGGAGCGATGCTCGCAGGTCGGTTGGTTTAGATCCGTATCCCAGATGCCGCATTTTGCAGCACTGCCCCACGGGCATGATGGGTGCTTCAAATCACACAGCTGCGTGCAGATCTTGGTGTCGCTCTTTTCGTCTTTGGCGCACACCTGATTGCTGACCGCCATGCAGTCGCCGTCGTTCTGGCAGGGGCTACAGAACTTGCGCGGCCGGCAGACATTGCGCGTCACTCCGCGATTGCCGCATTGATAGGGCTTGGCGTCACCGTCTTGCTGGCTGATCTGATCGCTCGGGATACACTGACGATCGCGAGTGTTGCCTTTGAGGCCACAGACGCTTTGACACGGGTTACGAATCAACTGCGTGCACGCGTAACCCGGGGCACAGCTCGAATCGTCCGTGCAGTCTGTCGTGCAGTAAGCGTCGACGTCATCCGTCCCTGCGCCGACGCAGAAGAAGTTGTTGGTTGCGTCGCACTCGGTGCCGGCGGCGCAGTGCGTGTAGAACTGACCCGCCTTGCGTGCGTGGCTGAGGTCGCAGAAGTGCCCCGAGACACCGGCGGCATCGAGCCCGCTGATGCACTCACCCAAGCCTTGGCAATCGAAGTGCGAGCTGCAAGCGACGCGACAAGTGCCCGCGACGCAAGATTGGCCTTTGTCCGCCGGGCACTCGCCGTTCGCGCTGCACGACTTGGCCGGAGCGTTCGGCGCGCCCGCGTTGTGCTGACCGCCACTGCCGGCACTGCCCGGACTCCCCGCGCTCCCCGGGCGCTCGTCAGCGATGCTGTCACTCGGTAGCGAGGTCCGACAATCATCCCGCAGGCATTCACTCTTCGAGCAGGCGCTGAAGGCCATGCTGGCGAAGCTCCCAAACGCGCCAAACAGGACCAGGCGTGAAATGACCTTGAGCATGCTGCGCTTTGAAACCAGGCCTGAAACCATTCGAGAAAATGCCGAGTGCTTGACGGGGCGGACCACGGGGCTACCGTGCTGAATCGTACTCGGTTTTTCTAGCACTGAAGTACACTGTCGGTTCGTGATTCGCGTTCGTTTCGTCGCTCTGAGTTAGCCAGGTGGCCCGCATGAAACTGTCCATCGTTACGGTTCTAGTTGCTGCGACCGGTTCCTTGCTTGGCTGTTCGAGCAGCCCGCTCGAGCCGGGTCCTCTGGCTGACAACGGCGCGGCGCCGGCAATCTTGCCGCCCAGCCACGGAGGCGCGGGGCCCGGAGCGGCCAGCAACGGCGGCGCGGGACCGGCCCAAGCGGCGGCAACGCCTTCATGGACAGCGTACCCCAAAGGCCCGTACGGAACCGCCGTCGGCGCAACGATCCAAAACCTGTCGTTCTTGGGTTGGAAGCACCCAGACTTGGCTGGCTACGATGCGAGCAAGTTCGAGTCTGTTCGGCTATCGGACTTCTATGATCCGGATGGGCATACGGGCGTGAAGCTGCTCGCCGTCAATGCCTCTGCAGTTTGGTGCGGCGTATGTCGGCGCGAGTACCAAGAAATGAACACCAACAACGTGTACGCGACTCTCCGCCCATTGGGCCTGGAAGTGCTGGGCGCGTTGTTCGAGGACGCCAACTCCTTTCCCGCGCAGCCGGTGGACGCGCAGAACTGGGCCAAGCTCTCGACCCACTCCGTCAAGTTCCCGTTCGTGCTCGATCCGGGCTTCAAGTTGGGCGCCTACTTCGACTCAGACGCGACGCCGCTGAACATGCTGATCGACGTGCGCACGATGACCATCGTGCAAATCACCATGGGCATCACCGACCCCACCTCGAAGTATTGGACGCAGGTGCAGGGCATGCTCGCCAAGATGTGATGGGTCGCTCCGCCTTGCGCTCATACCTCGTCGCTCGCTCGCTCGCCACGTGCGCGCTCGTTTTCGTCGCGGGCTGCTCAGGCAGCGGCGGTGCGTCCGCGCCCGCAGCGAACGGCAAATCGCAGCTTTCTCCACCGGACTTCGAACTCTCCACGACCGACGGCAAGAGCGAACGCCTGAGCGATCACCTGGGCAAAGAAGTCGTGCTGCTCGACTTCTGGGCCACCTTCTGCGAACCGTGCCTCGCTGGCATGCCGCACCTCGACGCGCTGTATCGTGAACACCATGGCCAGGGCTTCACCGTCCTTGGCATCTCGATCGACGGTCCTGACTCGGTGGCACAAGTCAAAACCACCGTGTCCAAGCTCGGCATCTCGTTCCCCATCTTGCTCGATCAAGAGACCCGCGTCGTCGCGCTCTACAATCCGAAAACGAGCGCTCCCTACAGCGTTCTCATCGGCCGCGACGGCCGCATCCTGAAAAAACAAGAAGGCTACACCACCGGCAACGCCGCCCTCTTGGACCAAGACGTCGCCGACGCGCTCGCCCGAACGACACCCTAGCGCTCCCAAAAAGATGGGGGCGCCCCCAACCCAGCAACGCACCTCAAAGCGCGCCACTGTTCCCGTCGCATCGCGCCTGCGCGCATCTGGACGAGCACCTTCGTGTTTGGAAGGTCGGCGACTCGGGGCGGCTCCCTGAGACCGCCAAGCCGCCAAGCCGCCAACTCCCCTCGGCGTCCCAGTGCCCATTGTGCCCACCCGAGCTCACGATGGAAATTTGGGGGGGCGCGAAAAGCGTCGCTCAGGATCTTACGTTCGACGGGCACGGCCTGACCTACGACTCCGTGCGCCGCAAATCACGAACCCCCAATCTTCTTCTTTCCTCTTCTTGGCGGCTTGGCGGCTTGGCGGTTCAATCCCTTCGCGATTCGTCGTTCAATGACGGTGCTGCGTGTCGAAACGTGTGCCGTGTGCCGGGGCGCGATGGGGGCTACGCGACGGTGCGCGGGTGCCGCGCCCGCTAACCCCCAAATATTAGAAGCGGAGGGTGAGATCTAGTGACGCGCCCTCGAAGGGGGGGAAGACGCGGCAGACGCCGCCGACGCAGCGGAGGGCGCCGCGGCGTTGGCCCACGAAGAGAGAGAGGCTGGAGTCGGAGCTGATGCGATAACCGAGTTGGCCGTTGACGTACGTTGGGGGGACGGCGGGATTGCTGGAATACGAGAAGCCGGCGGCGACCGACCAATGGGGTGCGTAGTCGAAGCCGACGAGTTCGTCGCCTTCGCTCCAGGGTTCGCCGGGGCCGCCGAGGGTTTGATGGCGGCGGCGGTGCCAGCCTTGCAGTTCGAGGCTGAAGGGGCCGCCCAGGAACCAGGTGCCTTGGTGGCGCGTGTATACCTCGCGGTAGAAGACGTTGCTTGGGCCTTGATCGGTGGGCAATTCGCGATCGGTGTTGTCGACGCGGCTGCCGAAGGAGATGTCCATTTTCGAGCGGCGATCGCGGCTGCGCAGTTCGACGCCGACGGCGGTGTCGAGCACGCGGTTGCGCGTTTCTTTGCTCACTTCGCAGCTCTCGTTGGCGACCGATTCGGCGAAGGTTTCGTAGTAGCCGGCCCAGCTGTACACGCTGACGATGCGCGACAGCGCGACGTCGCCGCGTAGGCGTCCGCCGGTGACGCAGGTGTTGAAGCCTTCGTAGGCGGTGTCGATGAAGAGCGCTTCGGTGGTGGGCGGCGCGCTCGCGGCAAGCAGGCTGAACTCGCGTGCGCGCAAGGTGCTCACGTTGGCCAGCAGCGGGAAAAAGCGGCGGTAGTGCTTGCCTTCGAACAGCAAGGTGAGGGGACCCGCGAGGTAGTTGAGGCTCAGGTACACCGCTTGGCCGAGCGCGAGCTTGGGCGTCGAGGGATCCGCGTGATGCAGATCTTGGACTGCGACTTCGAGGTACGCGCCGCCGTGGCCGGCGAGATCGGCGAGCTCGAACGAGGCGCTGCCGGTGGTGATGCGATCGGCGCTGCGCACGACGTCGTTCGAGAGCGGCGTGCTGCGTAACAGGTGCGAGGCTTGAATCGCCAATTTGGCGGACTTATGGCTCAGTTCCGCTTGTCCGCCGACGATGCGGTCGGGCGCGTAGCTGCACGTGCCGAAGGTTTTGCAATCGCCGGTGTCGGGTACGAAATCAGTGGCGATGGCTCGCGGCATGCCGGCCTCGGTGACCGCGAGGAAGCCCGGAGTGACGCTCGAGTCGACGCCCAAGTAGCGCCCGCTCGCGGGGTCGATGCGCAGCGGGTTCAGGCTGCCGGCAAGGGCCGTCGCGCGCAGCGAGAGTTGTTTGCCACGCAAGCGTCCGGTGACGCGCGCGCCGCGCAGCGTGGTGTCGCTCGCCAGTTCGTCGAGCTTGCGCAGCGTGAGTACGAGGCCGCGTCCGAACGCGGCGTACACGTCACCCACGCCGAGCTCGACGGCGGGACTCGTGTACGTGAAGTAGTACTTCGCCGGGTACATCCAATTGATGTAACGATTGGAGAGCTCGACACCGGCTTCTTGCAGCTTCTGTCGGAAGTACACCGGGGGCGGTGTTGCGCCGGGCGCCTCGGGCCGCGAATAGTACAAATCCAGCGCGATTTGCGTGGGATCGGGCGAGCTGAAGAACCAAGCGTTGTCCAGGCGCAGGCCCGCTTGCCACTTGCCGCCGTTGGCCAGCACGTTCAGGCGATTGTAGAACATGCCCCAGTCGTCGTTGGCGAGTGTGTAGACTTGATTGGGGCGCGTGTCGCGGTTGTCGACGTTGTACGACAGCGTCGAAACGTTGGTGATGTCGAACGCGACGGGCGTGCCGAACACGTCCACCGGTTCGAGCGCGCTGAGCCTCGGCGTCACGCTCAGGGCCGAGAGCGCGAGCGCTCGCCCGAGCCAGACCGTGAGCTTGCGCAGGGTGTTACGGCTGAGCGAGCGACCCATCGATGAACGGCCAGAGGACGGTCGCTTGGTCGCCCAACAACTTCTTTTCGATCTTCATCGTGCGCGCATCGACGACCAGGTTCAGCGGCGCCGTGTCGGCGCGCGCGAACGCTCCGAGCTGATAATCCGGATCGAGCACCATGGTGTAATTGGAGTCGAACGTGTCGACCCACGTGCTGAGATCGCGAAAAGTGGCTGGATCGCCCTTGGCGTTTTGAAAAAGCGTGCTCACGATGCGCAGGCCCTGCGCGGCGTACTCGCGGTTCTTTTCGGGAAGGCCTTCGTGCTCGCTGCGACAAGCCGAACACCACACGGCCGCGGTGTTGATCAAGATCGAGCGGTAGCCCTTGCTGCCGGTGGGGTCGTAATAGTCTGCAAACGCGATCGTTTGCAGTGAGCTCTCCGTGTGGCTGACCTTGCTCGGATCGCGAAAGCCTTGAAAACAAGCATCCGCGAGAATGTCGCCTTCCTCGACGCCGTACGGACCGCTCGGGTAGTCGGGCGAGTTGCAGCCGCCGGTGGCCAAGAGCTCCGGCGGGATTTTCGGCGTGTTGCTGCCGCACGCGCACAACGCGAGGGCGGCCATGCAGGTCCACCACGCGCTACTGATCGGCCGAATCATGCGCGTGGTCCCTTACTTTCGGCGCACGGCGATCGAGGACAAGATCGGTATGCCGCCGCTCGTCGTGTCGATGCTCTTGCCGTCGCTCGAGACGCGCGCGTCCGCGACTTGCAACCACTGGCCGTAGGGCGCCCACTCTTCGGCGACGTCCAGGCCTTGGATGAAGATTTCGGCTTCGGTACCCGGCGGCCAATTGAGCGTGTTTTTCAGGCTGACTTTGGCTGCGGGGCAGAAGGTGCTGCCGAGCGGAGCGAGGCCATAGGCGAGCTCGAAACCGAGCTCCGGCGGCAGTGCTTGCGGGCTGTCTGCGACGGGCACCGCGACGCTGCGCAGCACGAGGTCGGCTGGGTCGCTGTAGGTGAGCTCGTCGTGCACGACCTTGCCGCCGGCTTCGATGTGGAGCGTGACGTCACCGCTGGTGACCGCGCCGCTCTTGGGGAACGCGCTGCCCTCCGCGAGCGCAGGCAGCGGTAAGGCGATCAGCTCGCCGACGTTCGCGTTCTGCTCGTCGAGTGGGATCGCCAGCTCGGCGAAGTCGAAGCCATCACCGTACTTCAGCGAGGGGCGCTCGAGTTTCTGCGGAGGCTCCTTGGCCAGTACGCCTTTGTCGTCCGTGAAGTAGCGCAAGCACGTGTCGATGCCGCACACCTGCATCAACAAATCCGCTGCTACCTCTCCAGTCGGCAAGCTCACCTTGGCCTGCACCTTCGGGAGTTGGATGGGCTCCGCGTCGACGTGATAGCCCGGCGCATCGCACACTGCGGGCGTCGTGTTGGCGGGGTTGCTCGGCGTATCGCTCGTGGATCCGCAACCAAACGAGGCGAAAAGAGCGAGGAACGCGCAAAGCGTCAGTGACGTCGGACGGTGCATCCGAGCCCAAGCGTACACAAGGCCGCGTCGACCCGCCAATGCGGGCCGCTTTTTCAGTGCTTTCGAGGAACAGCGGAGAGCTGTAGCCGAATCAGAAAAACACGCCCATGTACCAGCGCAGCGTTTGGGCCGTATTCGTGCTGGTGGAGTAGCCTTGCCCGCTGAGTGTGCTCACTTGCGCCGGAGTGTAGCCGAGACCGGCCATCGGGAAGAGCACGCCGTATTCGAGCTTGGTGAAGAAGCCACCCTTCTTGTTCGGATCGTCGTTCCGGCCGCCGTCCTTCGATTGGAAGTAGACGTTGGCGTTCAACTCGATGCCGAGGTCGTGCGCCTGACCCGGGGCTTGCATGAACTGGGACGCGCGCGACCAGATCGCGGCCACACCGCCACCGAGCTTCTGACCGTTGGGGTCGCGCAAGAAGTCGTACGAAGCGCTGGGCTTGAAGAAATAGGTGCCCTGCACGCGCGTCAGAATGTTGCGATACAGGATCAAATCGACGCTGTACGCGGGATTGAAGCGGAACGTCTTGTCGGTGTGATCGCCGTGCTGATCCACGCCGTTGTTGAACGCACTGGGGTTGTACGTCGGTGCCAGCCCTTGCACGTCCGAGTCGCCGGAGGCCCAGCCGAAGTTGAAGCCGAGGCGCAGCTTGTCTTCGACCAGGCGCTGCTCGATTTCGGTCGCGATGCCGTACTGACGCAGTTTGTAACCGACGTTTTGCGCTGCGTTGGCCTTGTTGTCGGCGCTGTTGTTATCCATGTTGCCCTGGATCGTCACAGCCTCCGCCTCGAAGCGGAACTTCTTATACAGGAGTTGCAGCCAGAGGTCGGGCGTCCAAGTGGACGCGGCTCGGCGTTGATACTGAATGTCACCGGGAGCGCAGCTCAGGCTAGCGGCGTTGCTCCCACAGGTGCCGTCCTTGACACCGTTGTTGTCATCGGCCAGCAGCTGATGCCGGTATTGAACCTGGATGCCGGCGTTGAGCACCACTTCACCACGCGCCAGGGCGAGGCGAGTCATTTCACGGCCTTTGCGGCGCGTGATGGCCAACATGTACTGCGAGACGTCATCACTCTGGGCGAGGTCGTACGGTTGGCCCCGGTAGATGCCGATGTTGTCGCTGGTAGCGCCTTCGTTGATGAAGTCCCACGCGCCGGTCACATACAAATCGAGCGGCTTGAGGCCGGTGGTGAACTGGATGCGGTCGATGGTCGACTGGTAGTTGTCGTCGTAGCCGTCGCCCGCGTTGTTCAAAATGCCGAGACCCCAATGATTCGGCATGCGGCCGAATCGGAGCTCGCCCACGGGCGTTGCGTACTCTGCCCAAGCGCGTTTGACGCGAATGCTATCGCGAACGCTATTGATGCCCGAGGTGGGGGTGTCGCTGGTCGTGGTGTTGAAGCCAATCGGCACGTAGCCGCTGCGCGCGTTGACGGAATATCCGCCGCCCGACGAAGGCGTATTGCCGTACCCTTCAGGGGTCGAACCGAGCACCAAGTTATCGAACAGGTCGATCTGGCTGATGACGCGCAGGTTGTCGGAAATGTGCAGTTCCGGATCCAGCCGGAAGCGCAGATTGCCCATCATCTGCGTGTTGTTTTTGCAGCCTTGGGTCGCGCTGGTTCCGCTGTTGTTGTTGCCTACGCCGAGCTCGTCAGGCGTGCACTTCTGGGGGCCGTGTTCCCCTTGGCCGATGTCGCGAAAGTAATTGTCCGCGGGCTGCGGCCACATCGCATCGGCCGGCGCATCACCGCGCCCCAACGCGAACTGATAAAACATCTCGGCGCGCACGCGGAAGTTACCGTGCAGCTCGAGCACGGGGCGGGCACGCGACCACCAATCCTCGGCGAACACTTCACCCTCACCGCGGCGCGGGCCAGCGGTCGCCGGGCGCTCGGCGTTTTGGCGCTTGAGCTCTGCGGCGTCGTTACCGGGCTCGGGCCAAGCGGGCATGGGGGTGAAGCTGCCGCTGGGCGTGCCCGGAACGGGCGCGGGCGCAGGAGCCGGCGCGTCCTCTTCTGCGTCATCCGCAGCGGGGGCTTCAGCGCTGGCGGGGGCGTTTGCGGGAGCGGCGTCAGCAGCACCTCGCGGTGCGGCTTCTGGAGCCGCGCCTGCGGGTTTTGGCTGCGCGTCCGCAAGCGCCGGAATGGTCAAAAAGCCGAGCGCAACTAGAGAGGCAACGGAGGCGTGTTTCATGCGGATCTTCGCGAGGTACCGGCGGCGGCCCCGGGGGTTTCGCACGCGCGGCCAAAGACTGTCAACCGCGCGCCAGGAGGTCTCACAAAGCCCGGGTTTGACCCCTATTTGCGAAATGCCGCCATGAGTTCCGTGCCCATGCGGGCCGCCTGCTGACCGAGTTCGGCCGCGGCCGGTACCGGCAGTTGCAGTTGGGACATCGTCTTTGCCACATCCGCGAGCTCTTGCTGGAGCGACCAGCCGGGGGTCGGCGGGAGGCCCAGCGCGTTGCGGAATGTCTCTCCGAATTCCACCGCCGAACCGAAGCGTTGGGTGGGGTCTTTGGCCAGGGCACGCGCCATCAGCATGTCCAAAACCGGGGGTGACAGCTTGAGGAGCGAACTCAGCGGCGCAGGCACCTGTTCGATTTGCGCGGCGCGCACCATCAACTCGCTGCGCTCCGGGCGGTCGAAGGGCGTGACGCCGGTTAGCATCTCGTAGAGCACGATCGCCGCCGAGTACAGATCGGCGCGCGGATCGAGCGGCTGATTCAGCACTTGCTCGGGCGACATGTACGCGCCGGTTCCGGGGGCCATGCCGCCCGTGTTGCGCGCTTCTTCCGCGGGCACCTGCGCGATGCCAAAGTCGGTGACTTTGATCACGCCGTCGCCGCGCACCAAGATGTTCGGCGACTTGATGTCGCGGTGCAAAATGCCGAGGTTGTGAATGGACGCCAGCGCACCGAGCAACTGCGCGAAGTAGTGCCAAGCCTGTGCGAGCGGCAACGCGGGCAACGGACTGTTTCCGCGCCGTGACTCGGAGCGCACACGCGCGAGCAAGTCGCTCAGCGATTCGCCATGTACGAGCTCCATCACGAGGGCCAGCTGTCCGTCGAAATCCGAAAGACCGAAGAAGTGAACGATGTTCGGATGTGACAAGCGCGCGAGCGCGGCCGCCTCGCGCATGAACAGCTTGCGCGCGCGGGCCTTGCCCTGCAGCAGCGGGTGCAGCAGCTTCACCGCAATGGGGTGTGGGGGCGTATTCGCGAACCGGCCGGCGGGATTGTAGTAAAGCCAGCCTCGGTAGACGACGCCCATGCCGCCTTCACCAATGGCGTGACCGAGCACCGCGCGACCCCAGTCTTCGAGATCCAACTCCGCACCGGGGCCGATGGTCGTTTGCTTGGGCGCTTTGCTCGCGTGAAGGACTGGCGAGCCGCAAAACGGGCAGAAGCGCGCTTCATCGACCACGTCGCTGTTGCACGCTCGACAGATCGTCACGGCATCTGAGCATAACGGAAATCGCGCGCCAGACGTGGCCAGAACGCGAGGGATGCGCACCCGTGCTGAAATGTATGCGGTTCGGATGAGCGTTGCGGTCGGGCGCCGCTCTGTGGGAGTCTTGCCGGGATTCTGCCGAGTATGGGTTTTTCGTGCGCGGCGGAGGTTAGGAGGAGAGCCCACGTTGCTTCGTACACTTCGCACGCTGATTGCGCTTCCGAGTATTGCCTCCCACCTTCCCAAGGGCACGCGTCGCACGCGGTTCGCGGGCGCGACCTGCATTGCGTTTGCAGGGGTGCTTTCCGCGCATGAGGCGCACGCTCAAGTCGTTTCGGGGGATTTCGCGATTCAGCGCTTCGACGCTGCCGCCGGTCCGCACAATTACCTGACCACGCGCGGCGCGCGCACGGACGGGAAGATGGTGTGGAGCATGGGGCTCGTCGCCAATTACAGCTACCTGCCGTTCCAGGTCGGGAGCTGCGAGTCGACTACCGATTGTCAGGGCCCCGATGCGAAGGCGTTCGCGACCGCGAAGGTGATCGAGAACCAACTGCAGGGCGACTTGCTCGGCACGTTGACGCCCATCCCCCGCTTGCAGCTGGCGCTCAAGATCCCGGTGACTTGGGTGAAGGGGCAAGGCATCAGCCCTGACGGTACGTTTTCCAAAGAGGGCATCAACGCCGCGGGCATTGGTGATCCGCAGCTCGAAGTCAAAGGGCGCGTCTACGGCGAGGTGACGGCACCATTCGTGATCGGCTTGTCCGGCTTCGTCACCGCACCGGTCGGTCACGCGATGGCTGAGAACAAGTACATCGGTGATGAAGGACCGACTGCGGGCGGTCGCTTGATCCTCGACGGAGAAAAGGGGCCCTTCTCCGTGGGCGCGAATCTCGGCGGCGCGTACCGTCCTACCGCCCACATCGGCAACGCAGAGATCGGCCCTGAGGGGCGCTACAGCGTCGCTGCGGGCTACCGCGTCGGGCCGCTGATTCGCATCGTCGTGGACATGTTCGGCACGACTCGTTTCTCCAGTTCGGCAGGCGAGAACACGCTCGAAATCGATGGCGGGCTTCAGATTCAGCCGCTCAATTCGCCGCTGAGCGTTTCGCTCGCCGGCGGCACGTCGCCGGTCGAAGGCGTGGGCGCGCCGAAGGTCCGCGCCATCCTCGGCGTGATCTACGCAGTCGAAAAGCGCGATCGTGACGATGACGGCATCGACGACGCGGCCGACCAATGCCCGACCGACAAGGAAGATCGCGACGGCAACGAGGACTCGGACGGCTGCCCCGATCCCGACAACGATCTCGACACGGTGCCGGACGCGGTCGACAAGTGCCCGAACGAGGCCGAAGACCAAGACAACTTCGAAGATCGCGACGGCTGCCCGGATCCTGACAACGATAAGGACGGCATCCCGGACGTGTCGGATCAATGCCCGAACGAGCCGGAGACCAAGAACGGCTTCAAGGACGATGACGGTTGTCCGGACGAAGCCGACAAGGACGGCGACGGCGTGCCCGACGCGCGCGACAAGTGCCCCGACGAAGCCGAAGACACCGACGGCTTCGAAGACACCGACGGCTGCCCCGATCTCGACAACGACAACGACGGTATTCCGGACGCTCAGGATGAATGCATCGACGAGCCGGAGAACCGCAACAAGTTCGAGGATGAGGACGGATGCCCCGACGATCCGAAAGCCGGCAAGAAGAAGAAGTGAGCCCGCTCACGCGGCGCTCCTGGGCTCTGCATGCGGCAAGCGCGGCGTTCGCGCTGGGCTTGCTCGCCTGCGCCCCTTCCGGAACTTCGAGCGCGAACAGCGCGGCCGACACCGAGCATCCGTTGCTCGGCGCAGCCGCGCCGTCGTTCGAACTCGGCTCACCCGACGGCAAGCAAAAGGTCAGCCTCAGCCAGCACTCGGGCAAAGTCGTCGTGGTCGACTTTTGGGCGACCTGGTGTGCGCCGTGCAAGGAGTCCTTCCCGGCGTATCAACGCTTGGCCCAAAAATTCGGCAGCAAGCTGACGGTGATCGGTATCAGCGTGGATGAAGATCCCGCGGGTATCCCGGGTTTCGCGAAAGAGACCGGCGCCAAGTTTCCCCTGGCCTGGGACGACGGGCAAATCACTTCCAAGAGTTATCAACCGCCCACCATGCCCACCAGCTTCGTGGTGGATCAAAGTGGCATCGTGCGTTTCGTGCACAGTGGGTTTCACGCACGTGACGAGCGCGCGATCGAATCGGAGATCGATTCATTGTTGAAATGAATCGCGTCGCTTACCGACAATGTGTGCTGGGGCGCGTGGCCCGCAGGCGCCAAACATCGCTTAGAATTTGTCGCTGAATTTCCGCGCTGACACACTCGCTGACACAACGAGGCGATGTGTGGCGGAAAGAGCAGGAAGCACACTTAACTTAAGGAGCGTTCCGAATTGCGCTTGCTGCAAGGGAACGCCGAGGCAGATGATCAGTACAGTCACGAAAGTACATGATGCATTCGTCCCGCCGCGCGCTGCTCTCCCTCGCCGTGCTCCTCACCGTGTCGTCTGCTCTGGCCACGCCTGGCCTGGACGAGCTCGTCGACCAGCTGAAGAACGCTAGCGACTTCCGCGTGCGCGTGTCGGCCGCGCTGCAGCTCGGCAAGTCGCTGACGGGTGACGCCGCACCGCCGCTGGAGGCCGCGCTAGACGACAGCAACGCCTCGGTGCGCGCGGCTGCCGCTGCCGCCCTGAAAAACCTCGGTGATCAGGCCGCTCTGGACGCGCTCAAGGCGCACCGGGCCGACAAAAACGAGGCCGTTCGCGCGCAGGTCAAAGCCGCCATCAATTCGCTCGAGGAAGAGCGCATCACCGGTCCGAAGCCCAAGGTGCTGATCAAGCTCGGCATCATGAAGAACGAGTCCGGCGTCAAATCCAAGAAAATCGAGAATGAGCTGGCGGACGCGTCGCGGCGCAAGCTGAGCGCGCTGCCGGGAGTGCGCGTGCTCGCCGCCGACGGCAGCGGGCCGAGCGCCGACGCGAGCGCGGGCAAACCGAGCCGCGTGCCGATGGTGATGGTCACAGGCAACGTGTCCGAGCTCAAGGCGGAGCGCGAGGGTCGCTCCATCACCTATTCGGCGAGCGTCGAGTACGTGCTGCACACCATGCCCGAGCAAGCGATCGCGGCCAAGGTCTCCGGCAGGGCAAGCGCGACTGCCACGGAGCGTGAAGCCCAGGACTCAGCCGCGCTAGCCGAGATCCGGCGTTCGGTGCTGGAAGCAGCGATTGCCAGCGCCCTCCGCCGCGCGCCCCCGGCGCTCTTGGCCGCCGCGCGACTGTAGTCCTTGTCAGATGGCCGCGGTGATCGTACGCGGCCCCCGTGCCTCATAGCGTCCTGTTCGTCTCGAAGCCGATCGCGCCGCCCTTTCACGACGGTAGCAAGTGCCTGGTGCGCGATGTCGCCCAGAATCTGACGCGCGTGGCGCCGATCGTGCTCTCCACGCCCGGCGCGCCCGAGCTCACCGCGGCTGCGGGCGCCCTTTCCGTACGCTCGGTCGCAGCCTACGGCGCACCCGGCGGTTTCACGCCGGCATTTTCGGCCAATCTGCGCGCGGCTGCGTGGGTGCTTCTGGGATCGCGCGCGAGCGTGTGGCACTTCGTGTTTGCGCCCAATGCGCGCACGAGCGGCGCGGGCAAATGGCTCCGGCGAATGCGGCGCGTGCCTGTGGTGCAAACCATTGCCTCGCCGCCGCGCAGCTTTGCCGATCCACAGAAGCTATTTTTCGGCGACGTGCTCGTCGCGCAGAGCGCGTGGACGCGCGCTGCGATCGAGAGCAGCTATCATGCGGCTGGGCTACGCGCCCCACGCATCGAGGTGATCCCGCCGCCCGTGCCAGAGATCGCGCCGCCCAGCGCGGCAGACATTGCGAAGGTTCGACGCGAGCTGCAGCTCAGGCCAGAGCAGCGCTATTTGCTCTATCCGGGCGACCTCGAGACCAGCTCGGGCGCCGAGGCGACGGCAGCGCTGGCCGAACGCGCGGCGCGCGAATTGCCCGGCGTCGTGACCGTATTTGCCTATCGCAGAAAGTCGGCGCGCGCCGCTGAAGTCGCGGCGCGACTTTCCGCGAGGTTGCCCGCGGCGCATACGCGCTTTTTGGAAAACGCGCCGAATATTTTGGCGCTTTTGGCGGGCGCGGCTGCGATCGTGTTTCCGGTCGATGACCTGTGGGGCAAGGTCGATTTGCCGATCGTGCTGCTCGAGGCGATGGCATTGGGCGTGCCGGTGCTAGTGCTCGATCGAGGGCCGCTGCAGGATCTGGGAGGCGTGATCAAAGTTCGTGATTTGGAGCCCGCCAAGTGGCTGGCCGAGGTGCAACGGTTGCTCGGCGATCCCGAGCGCGGCGCGGCGATCGCCAGCAGCCAGCGCGCCGCCTTGGCCGAGCGCCACTCAGCGGCCGTCGTCGCGCGCGCGTACGAAGAGCTGTATCTCGGCCTTTCGCGCTAAGAGCCCTATCGGGATAGGCTCTAATTCATCTGGAGCGCACGCCGCAGCGCGAGATAATCGTCACTTCCGAAGAAGTGCAGCAGTGACGCCACGCGCACGAGCAGATCGCGGTACAGCGCTGGCTCGATTTCACTGTCGAGCAAGGCCGTCACCAAGTCTCGTTCGGCCAGTGCCTCGAGCAGCGCGCGTGTGTCCGGACGTACGAGCAGCATGCCGCGCAGGCTTGCGCGCAGGTCGCCTGACAGCACGAGGCCCGCGCGATCGGCGCTCATTTGCATCAAACGGTGCGCGGCCACCAAATTCTCGTTGATGTGTGAGAGCGCGCTAGGCGCGGCGTTGAGCTCGACTGGCGTTCGACGCTGCTGATCGAAGCGAACCAAGGTTTCGAGGCCACGCCGCAGCGCGGGTTCGGGGATCTTGTCCAAAAATTTCGCGACCGAGGTGGCGAGCGGCAACCCGCGCAGCAGCGGCAACAGACCGAGTACGATCTCGACGCCGCCTTTGGTGCGCGAGAGCGCGCCGGCCCAGACTTCGTTCGAGGTCAAACGAGCTTGTCCGAGCTTCAGGTGCAACGCCTCGACCCCGATCGCAAAGGCGAGCTCGGTTTCGGTCATGTGATAGGCGGACGCCGGATCCAGGTGCTCTTTGCCCAGCAAAATATAGGGCGGAACGCCCTCGTAGCCGCGCATGCCGATCGACTTTTTGCCGCGCGAGACGTAGGCACGCAGATTGGGCAGCAAAAAAGCGAGGCGCGCGGCATCGAGCGCGCGCTTGGCTTCTGGTTGTTGGCGATCATCGAGCGCTTCGCAATAGTCGTTGAGCGCCACGTGGTCGGGTTCGGGGCTGAGTGCGATCAGCTTTTGCGCGCCGGCCACCAGTGAATTCTGACCACGGGCGAGGGGATGGCTGAGCGTATCCTCGATCAGCTCAGTGGACAGCGATGATCGCGGTGGCGTGAACGCGATCGACCCTGGCGCAAGGCCATGTGTACTGAGCACGCTCGCCAGCGCTTGGTCACGTTCGTCCGGGCGCGCGCTCGAGGTGAGGCGATTCTCGACTGCAAAGCCTGCCAAGCGCAGCTCATCTTCCGCAATCGCAGCGTCGGCTCCGGGGGTGTCGTAGATGCGGCGCTGCAACGCGAACGCAAACGCACGTGCGTTCGGGCCGAGCTCGAGCAGTGCGCGCACGAGCGCGCTTCCGGCGCGATCCGAAAAGCGAAAGCTGAGCCACAGATTACCGAGCGCGTACGGAGCCAGATCGCCGGCTGCGATGGCCTGAGCCGCGGCGTTCGGGTCAATCACTGCTTTGCCGTTTGCCAGCTCGGCGGTCCCGAGTAGCCGTGCGAAACGGGCTTTTTGGCTGCCGTGCGCGATGGCAGCGTCGAGCAAGGTGAGGCTCGGGTTCGAGTCGTCCTTGCCACGAGCTCCGGCGAGCCACGAGCGCCGCGCGGCCTCGAAGAGTCGCGCATCGCCCGGTTCGATGCGAAGCAGCTCGAAGGCGTCTCGGCAGGCTTGGCTATCGGCGCGACGACTGAGGAAGACGCCCGCGGGGTAGGCGAGCTCGACCTTGTCGCCCTCGCTGCGCGCGTGCGTGCTGTCCGCACGCAGCGCCGCGTAACTCACGTCCCCCACGGCGGACCACACGACGATCGCCGCGCGCCGCTCGCTGACGAACAGATACGGCGTGCACTTGCTCTCACCGATCACATGGGAAGTGACGGTCACGAGGCTTTCCGCGCGCAACCAGGCCACCAAGACCTCGTCGCTCGCGAGTTCACGCTTCAGCCATGCTTGACCGACCTCGTCGGGCAGATGAATCAGGCGTGATGCTTTGACCGCGGCACGCGGCGGTCCCGTCCCAGACGTCAGGCGTCCGAGTGCAATCAAGCGTTCTACCGCTTGGCGGCGGCCCGCGGGGATGGTCAGCGCCTCCTGACCAAAGCACAGGCGATCGCGAATTCGCCCCGGGAGCAGGCGCAGGTCTCCGCGGGTCAGCAGATCGAGGTGCAGGCCGTGAAAGCGGTCGCGCGCCGCGACCAACCACAGCCCGCTCTCGCTCAGGAGCAGGTTGGCGCGGGTCCGCGACCCTCCCGGGATGGCGAGCCCGGAGTCCAGCCGCACGCGGCCGAGCACCTTGCCCAGGCCGCGTTCTTCCGCAAATTCGAGGGCTCCGTCGCTCATCCTACTCGAGCAAAACAGCTGTTCCGGCCCAGTATTCGCCGGCGGTTATCCCATGCTACACCTCCCGTCCCATCCATGGCGACTAGCAGCACTTCTTCCGAGCTTCGCACAGCGTTCCTGAACTTCTTCGGTGGCCGAGGCCACGAGATCTGCCCGAGTGGCCCCGTCGTGTTGTCCGGGGATCCAACGCTGATGTTCGCCAATGCCGGCATGGTTCAGTTCAAAGACGTGTTCGTGGGGCGCGAAACGCGCAGCTACAAGCGTGCCACGACGAGCCAAAAGTGCATCCGCATCAGCGGCAAGCACAACGATCTCGAAGCGGTCGGCCCTTCGCCCCGCCACCACACGTTTTTCGAGATGCTGGGTAATTTCAGCTTCGGTGACTACTTCAAGGAAGAAGCCATCGTCTTCGCTTGGGACTTTTTGACCAAGGAGCTGCAGCTGCCGACGGACCGCCTGATCTTGACCTACTTCAAGGGCGAGAACGGCATTCCGGAAGACACATTTGCTCGTGATTTGTGGCAGAAGATTACGGGCTTCGGTCCCGACCGCGTGCGCGGTTTGGGCATGAGCGACAACTTTTGGCAGATGGGTGAGACCGGCCCGTGCGGTCCGTCGAGCGAGATCTTTTTCTGCAACGGCCCGAACGTCGACTCGGCCACGTTCGGCGACGAACAGACGGTCGAAGGCTACGGCTGGATGGAGATCTGGAACCTGGTCTTCATGCAATTCGAGCGCAGCTTGGTGGGCGGCGAATACAAGCTCGCCGATCTGCCCGCGCCGAGCATCGATACCGGCGCGGGTTTGGAGCGCCTGGCTTGCGTGACGCAGGGCAAGACCAACAACTACGACACCGACCTGCTACGTCAGCTGATCGATCGCGCGAGCGAGCTCTCCGGCAAGCGCTACGGCGGCACCATGGACAAGGACGACGTGTCGATGCGCGTGATCGCCGATCACGCGCGCACGACCGCGTTTTTGATCGCCGAAGGCGTGATGCCCGATCGCAGCGGCAAAGAATACGTGCTGCGCCGCGTGATGCGCCGCGCGATTCGCCATGGTCACCGGCTCGGCATCGAGCGGCCCTTCTTGCACCAAGTCGCGCTGCGCGTGGTGGACGCGATGGGCGAGCAATATCCCGAGCTCCGCGAGCGGCGCGAGCTCATCGCGTCCATCGCCGAGAACGAAGAAGTCCGCTTTCGCGAAACCATCGAGCGCGGGCTTTCGTTGCTCGACGAGCGCTTCGACGTCATGGTCGCGAACAAGCAGACCACGTTGCCCGGCGCCGACGCCTTCAAGCTTTACGACACCTACGGCTTCCCGCGCGACCTCACGGACGTGATTTGCGCGGAGCGCGGCTTCACGGTCGATGACGAGGGCTACAAAGAAGCGCTCAAAGAAGCCAAAGAGCGCTCGGAGTTCAAGTCGCAGAACCAAGCCGTCGAAGGCGTGTATCGCGTTGCGCTGGCCGCGGTGCCCGGCGGAAGCGTGCGCTTCAGCGGCTACGAAAAGGACCGCGATCGCGGCAAATTGCTGGCGATCATCAAGGACGGTAACCTCGTGCCGGAAGCGAGCGCGGGCGACAGCGTCGAGCTGATCACGGACCAAACTCCGTTCTACGGCGAGTCCGGCGGCCAGGTCGGCGATGCCGGCACGATCAGCGCAGACTCCATCCGCGTCGTGATCGACGACACGCACAAGCCGATCACCGGGTTGGTCGCTCACCGCGGTCGCATCGAAGCGGGCACGCTGCACATCGGCGATCAGCTCGAGTTGAGCGTGGACAGCGCGCGGCGCGATCGCACGCGGCGCAATCACTCCGCCACACACCTCTTGCACTGGGCGCTGCGCAGCGTGCTCGGCTCGCACGCGCAGCAGAAGGGGTCGCTCGTGGGCCCCGAGCGCTTGCGCTTCGACTTCACCAGCCCGCGTGCCATGACTCCGGAAGAGATCTCGAAGGTCGAGGACTTGGTGAACCAGCGCACCTTGGCGAACCACACCGTCCAAACCGAAGTGCTGAACATGGACGAAGCTCGCGCGCGCGGCGCGATGATGATTTTCGAGGAAAAATACGGGGATGTCGTGCGCATGCTGAGCATGGCCGAGTCCACCGAGCTGTGCGGCGGTACGCACGCGCGCGCCACGGGCGATATCGGCTTGTTCAAGATCGTGAGCGAGCAGGGCGTCTCCGCGGGCGTGCGCCGCATCATCGCCGTCACGGGCGACGGCGCGCTCGCCTACTTGCGCGAGGTCGAAGCAAACTTCGCCAAGGTCGTTAGTCTAGCCAAAGCTTCGCCCTCGAGCGTGGCCGACAAGATCGAGAAGCTCTTGCAGCACGAGCGCGCGCTCGAAAAGCAAATCGACGAGCTGCAGCGCAAGCTCGCCACTGGCGGTGGCGGCGGCGGAATGGACGCGCTGCTCGCCAAAGCGCGCGACATCGCCGGGGTCAAAGTGCTCGGTATTCGTACCGAGGTCACCGATCGCGCCGCGCTGCGCGAGCTCGCGGAGCAACTCCGCGACAAGCTCGGTCAGAGCGTGGTCTTGGTGGGCTCCGTTGCCGATGGCAAAGCGCAACTCGTGCTGACCGTCGCCAAGGACTTGACCGGGCGCCTCAAGGCAGGTGACCTGATCAGGAATTCGGCTCAAATCGTGGGCGGTTCAGGCGGCGGGCGCCCAGACATGGCGCAAGCCGGCGGCACCGAGCTCGCCAAGTTGGACGAAGCGATCGAAGCGATCTACGCGAGCGTCGGCTAAAGCGTACTGCAGGTTCAACCCCAGAACACCGGTTCGGGCTCGAGCCGCACCCCAAAGCGCTCGTGCACACCGGCCTGCACCCGGGCGGCCAAGCGCGTGATGTCGGCGGCGCGGGCGCCGCCGTGTGCGACGAGAGCCAAGGCGTGCTTGGTCGAAAGCCCGACCGCGCCATCCCGCGTTCCGCGCGGAAAGCCGGCTTGCTCGATCAGCCAACCCGCTGAGAGCTTCACGCGGCCGTCGCTCTGTGGGTACTGCGGCACCGTGCCCAGGCCCGCGGCACGCGCGGCGAACTCGGCGAAATGCGCGGGATCGAGTACCGGATTGACGAAGAACGAACCGCAGCTGCGCGAGTTCGGATCATTCGCGTCCAGCACCATGGATTTGGCTCGCCGTAGCTGCAACACGCCTTCGCGTAGCTGTGCGAGTGACGGCGAGTTGATTGCCTGATCACGGAAGTGACGTTCGAGCTCGGCGTAACGCAGCGAGGGCGGCGTGTTCAAGCGAAGTCGAAACGTGACCTCGGTGACGATGTAGCGCCCTGGCTCGCGCGACTTGAACCAACTGTCGCGATACGAGAACTCGCACTCCGCGTTGGCGAACGTGCGCGCGCTTTCCTCGAGCGTATCGACGGTAGCGACTTGGCAGATGGTCTCACTGACCTCTTGTCCGTAAGCGCCGACATTCTGAATCGGCGTTGCGCCGACGCGACCGGGGATCCCGCTCAGGCACTCGAGCCCTTGGTAGCCGCGCGCCACCATGGTCGCCACGAATTCGTCCCAGGGTTCGCCTGCGGCGGCTCGAATCTCGACCTCGGTGCCGAGGTTGTGAATGTGCAGCCCGCGCAGCGCCAGATCGATGACCAAGCCGGAAAAGCCTGCATCTGCAACGACGATGTTGCTGCCACCGCCGAGCACGCGCACGTCGAGCGAGCGATTCTTCGCCCAGGCCAGCGCGTCGCCGAGTTCGGTCTCGTGTTCGACGCGCACGAAGTGCGCGGCATGACCGCCCACGCCGAGCGTAGTCAAAGGCGCGAGCGCGACTCGTGATTCGATCTTCAACATCGCATACGCTACCTCGCTCAGCGGTGTTGTGGCTTTTTCTTATGCGGCGTGGCCGTCTTCGCCAGGCCCGGCTTGGGTCCCCATTCAGGTGCGACCACGCCGGACTGCGAGCGTGCGCGTTCGGCCAGGAAGCGACGGGCGTCGTTGCTCATCGTGTCACGATCGCGCTCTGCAAATTCGAGCTGCGCGAGGGCATCCGCCAGGGCCACCGAGCGTTCAACGGCGGTGGCGTTCGCGTTGAGTAGCACCAGCTTTCGGCCAAGCACGGTGCATAACCCGCCCGCGAACGGAATTTTGCCAGAGACCTTGCCTCGGAAGGCACGAGTGCGGACCTCGAGCCCGGTTCGGGACGCGATGCCCAAGAGCTCGTCGAACAATCGTCCTGGGTCCACGACTCGGCATTTTACGCGAAAAATCGGCGGCGGGCCGAGCGACGTGCAGAAATGCCGCAAATAGGCGGCTTTCGCCGACCCCGCCGGGCGTGCTATCTCACGGTTGTGGAAGGTGTCCTGCCGAGGGCGGGAGCGAATCAGCGCTTCCCCGGAGGCACCTTCAGGCAAGTGAGAACCGCAAGTTCTCTCCCAAGCGAAAGAAATCGATAGCGTATGACGTTCACGGAAGCCGCGGCGCAGGTTCTGCGCCTCGTAGGGAAACCACTCCATTATAAAGAGATCACCGACGTCGCGATTGAGAAGAATCTGCTCAGTCACGTCGGTAAGAGTCCTGAAGTTACCATGGGCGCGCGCCTCGCTGCGCTCGTGAAGAAGGGCGACAAAGAGAACCCCCTCGTGCGCATCAAGCCCGGTGTGTTCGCGCTACGCGAGTGGGATCCGGCGATGATCGAAAAGGGTCTCGCGGATCGCACGCCCGCGCTCGAGCGCCTGGCGGCACAGGGTTACTCCGGTGAGCCCGAGGTGGACACGGCCGAAGACGCGCCCGCCGACGCCGCTAGCTCCCCGCATGCCGCGCACGTTACCTTCGACGACGAAGAGGGCACGGCTGCTCCGGATGAAGGCGAGCGCTCACGCGCAGAGTTCGCCGCACACGCGACCGAACTGTTTGCGTCCGAGGAAGACGACGACGAGCCGATCTTCGGCGGTGCCGCAGATGCCGCCGCTGCGGAGGCCGTGCCCGCCGCCGCTGCGGGTGACGGATCGCGTCGCCGTCGCCGTCGCCGCGGTCGTGGCCGCGCGGGTGAAGAGCGCGGCGGCGATGATCTGCCGTCGTACACCGTGTCGGACGCTCCCGCGGTGTTGCCCGCGGAATTGACGCAGGAAATTGAAGCTCGGGGAGCGGCGGAGCCGCGGCCCGAGCGCGTGCGCCCGCGCGACCAAGAGCGCCCGGTCGAACGCGAACGTGAGCGTGATCGCGGTGGCGAGCGTGACCGCGGTGAGCGCGATCGCGATCGCGGCCGCCGTGAAGAGCGTCGTGAAGAGCGCGGCCCGGTGCGCGCTGAGCGCGAAGGCCCGCTCGACGAGCTCGTCGGCAAAGATCTGGCTGACGCCGTTGAATCGATGCTGCTCGGCTTCGATCGCAGCCGCGGTCCGGTTGCTGCCGCCACTCTGAGTGAAGCGGCACAGCGCCGTGGTCGGCTCGTGGGTGACCAAGCCGCGTCGCAGGGCCTGCTCTTGGCCGCCGCGCGCACGGACAACATCCGCGCGCTGGCCCGCGGTCATCGCCCGCGCTTCCGCATTTCGCAGAACCGTATCGGTCTCACCGAGTGGCAGCTGGACGCCGAGCTCTCGCGCCTGGAGCGTGATTTGCTGCAGACCGCGGAGCGCTACCGCGAGGTGTTGCGCCGTTCGTTCGCCCGCTCACTGCAAGATCTCTCGCATCGCGGTCTCGGCGATCTCCTCACGCTCGTGCTCGAGCGCATGGGCTTCTCCGAGCTCAGCCAAGTGCGGCGCCCAGGGCTGCATGGCGCAGAGCTGCACCTCTCCGGCAAGGCGCGTGGCCCCTCGGGCGACGTGCGCACCGCCGTGGTGATCCGTCGTGACGGCCGTGAAGTGGGTCGCGAACGGGTCACCGAGTTGCGCGGCGCGCTCCACCACTACGGCCCGGCGCTCGCGGGCCTGATCGTGACCACGGGTCAGGTGCTGAGCGGCGCGCGTGAAGAAGCGGCGGCTCCCGGTGCGAGCCCCGTTCAAGTGATTGACGGTTTGGGCCTGGCCAAGCTGTGCGAAGAGCACGAGATCGGCCTGGTTTCGACCAAGCTATCCTTGCCGCACCCTGATCTGGATTTGCTGGACGCACTGCGTGCCTAGCGTTCGCCTGGTTTCGGCGCTGCTGACCGTGCTCGCGGTCGGCTGCGCCACACCGCCGCCCGCCTCGCAGTTTCCGAATGCGCAGGCGGCGCTCGATCGTATGCGCGCGACGACCTCGTGTAGTCGCGCGCTGACCAGCGACGCCAAAATCGACTACTTCGGCGAAGCAGGTCGCATTCGCGGCAGCCTATTGTACGTGGTGGCCGTGCCGGACAAGCTACGGTTGGACGTGGTGAGCCCCTTCGGCGCCACCATCTCGACCGTGACGTCCAACGGCCACGACTTCGCGCTCTTCGATTTGCGCCAAAAGCAGTTTTTGCGCGGTCCTGCCAACGCCTGCAATCTGGGGCGCTTCACGCACGTCCCGGTACCCCCGGCGGCCTTGGTGCAGCTGCTGCGTGGGGAAGCACCGGTGCTCGTACACACACCCAATGCCGCCACGATCGCCTGGGAGTCGGGCGAGTACGTCGTGCGCATTCAGAGCACGCGCGACGCCACCGAAGAGATTCATTTGCAGCCGCTCGCGCAGGACTACGCGTTGCCGTTCGGTTCACAGCGCGTGCGCGTGACCGAGGTGCGCGTGATGCAACAAGGCGTCGAGCTGTATCGAGCTCAGCTGGTCGGTCACCGTCCGGCGAAGATGTCCGCGCCGCGCGTCGATCCGGATGGTCTCGATCCGCCCATTCCCCCCAGTGGCCCCACGTGTCAGTCCGAGGTCCCGGGTCGCTTGCGTTTGCAAGTGCCAGACGGCGACCAAGACGTAATTCTGGAAAACGTAGAGGTTTCGCACAATCCGCCGCTGTCGGCGCAGGCTTTCGAGCAGACGCCTCCAGGTGGCGTGGTTGTGCGTTATTCTCCGTGCGCCAACTGACGGCGCTCACCGCGACCCGACAGGCAGAGGGCGTGATCCTTGCGCAAACCCACAGCCGCCAAGAAGCGTGAACCGAAAGCGACCGGCGCGCGTGCCTCCACGCCTCCGCCGAAGGCGACGGGCTCGCGTCCGTCATCGCCGCCGCACAGTGCGCGCGAGTCGCGCAAGTTCCGTGCGCCGACCGAAGGCGAGCAACCACCCGGTGCAGGCATCCAAAGTTTTCTGCGCGTGCCGGTTCATGACGATCCGGATCAAGTTCCCGCGGTCGACGTTTTGTTGTGCGGTGTTCCGTTCGACGGCGGTAGTTCATTTCGCCCCGGCGCGCGCTTCGGTCCGCGCGCGGTGCGCGAAGCATCCGCGCTGTCGCGCTCGTTCTCGGCGGCGCTCGGCGTGGACATCTATGACGAGCTGCGCGTCGCAGATGGCGGCGATGTGGCGCCGTCGCAACCTGATTTGGACCGCGCGCTCGCGGCGATCAGCGCGCGCGCCGAGTCGATCACGCGCTCGGGCGCGATTTGCGGCTTCATTGGCGGCGATCAAACCCTGACCTTGGCCGCGCTGCGCGGCATTCAGCGCGCCAAGAAGAAAGCCTTCGGCATTTTGCACATCGACGCGCAGAGCAACAGCCTCGGCGCCGCCAAAGACCCGCACCTCGATCACTCGAGCGCGCTACGCCATGCGCTCGAAGAAGGCCTGATCCGCGCGGATTCCACGCTCCAACTCGGTGTGCGCGGTCCCTACGCGTCGCTCGACGATCTGACCTTCGCGCGAGCTCACGGCTTCGAAGTCGTGACCATGGATGAGGTGCGCTGGGATCTGCACGCCGTCGTCAGCCAAGTGCGCAAGCTCGTCAGCAGAGGCGCGCTCTACATCAGCGTGGACGTGAGCGCCCTGGATCCCGCGTACGCGCCCGGCACCGCGTTTCCGTTGCCCGGTGGCATGAGCACTTGGGAGCTGCAACAAATCCTGCGCGCGCTGGTCGGTGCCGAAATCGTCGGCTTCGACGTAGTCGAAATCGCACCCAGCTACGATCCCGCCGGCATCACCGCGCTCGCCGGTGTCTCGATCTTGCACGAGATCTTGGCGGCGCTCGCAGACACTCGTCGCAGTGGCCGCCCCGCGCCCTCGAGCCTCCGCACCGGCCGTCGCGGCCGACGTGTGTCGCCCTAAAGCTTCTAAGATTTTCGGGGGGCAGGGAAGAAACGGGCGGGTGAGCCGTGTGGCGGCGCGGACAAGCTGTGTCAGCAACCCGCGCCGTGTTTCAACGGCGTGTGCACGTCACCCGTTGGAGTTACGTGGCAGTGATGAGCCTGCGGTACTACGACGGATCCGACGAGCGCTCCGGATCTTTCACGACCACGCGCTTAGCCAATGAAGCAATGGTCGTGATCAACTCTGCGGGATCGATGGGTTTTGCAAGATGGATTTGGAAGCCTGCGCGCAGGGCCCGCACGCGATCTTCCGAGCGAGCATAGGCGGTCAACGCAGCGGCTGGGACTTCGCGGACCTTGGCGCTGGCATGGTGCCGCAGTTGCTCGATAAGCGCGAAGCCGTCCATCTTCGGCATGCCGAGATCGGTGATGACGACGTCCGGCATGTCGGGAAGCAGCTGGTTCAGCGCGTCTTCGGCAGAGGGCGCTGCGGTGACGCGCGCGCCGGCGGACTCCAGTACCGTGCCGATCAGCGCCAGGGCGTCCGGTTCGTCGTCGACGGCGAGGACGTGGATCCCGTGGAGCGGCGCGTCTGCCACCTTTTCGGGATTCGACGGAGAGCGCGGGTGCACGCGCGCGCCTTCCTCGCGGATTGGCTGCACGCTCATCAGCGGCAGGGTGACGCAGAACGTCGCGCCTTGGCCGAGTCCGGGGCTCGACACGTCGATCGTTCCGCCGTGCATTTCGGCCAGCTGTCGCGCGATCGACAAGCCGAGGCCGAGTCCACCGCGTTCGCGCGTCGTGCCGCCTTCGGCTTGGCGGAAGCGCTCGAACACGTGCGGCAAGAATTCCGGCGCGATGCCGATGCCGGTATCACTGACAATCACTTCCAGGTGTGAGTTCACGCGTTCGAGGCGAACCTGCACTTTGCCGTCGCGCTTCGTGAATTTGACGGCGTTCGAGAGCAGGTTCCAAAGCACTTGTTGCAAGCGCTCCGGATCGCCGGAGATCGGCCCTGCGTGCGGATCGAGCACCGTTTCCACGCGAACGCGCTTGGCCTCCGCGGCTGGCGCAATGGCGTCAATGGCGTTGCGGACGACCGCGGGGAGGTCCACCGGTTGTACGTTGAGTCGGATTTTGCCCGAGACGATGCGTGAGATGTCGAGTACGTCTTCGACGATTTGCGTCAGGGAGGTGGCGTTGCGTGCGATGGTGTCGATGGCCTTTTGGCGCTTTTCCGGCGGAAGCATGCCCGCCTGCAACATGCGCACGTAGCCCACGATCGCGTTGAGCGGCGTGCGTAGCTCATGGGAAAGGCTGGCCAAGAATTCGTCCTTGAGACGGCTCGCGTCCTGCACGCTTTCGTAGAGATGCGAGTTCTCGAGCGCGACGGCGGCCCAAGCGGCGATGCCTACAGCAATGCGCTCGTGGTGTTCGGCGAAGCGCGCGACTTGCGAATGACCGAAGAACAACCCGCCAATCACGTCTCCGCCGCGACCTTTGACCGGGACTGCGAGGTAGCTATGAACCGGTAAGTGGCCTGGTGGCATGCCGTGATGGGGCGCGTTGTGGCCGTAGGTCGATTCCTTGGTGATGTCGTCGCTGCGCACGACGCCGGTTCCCTTGAAGGTGGGCTCGAACACCGCGGTGTTGCGAGGCATGGGGAACTTCGAGAACGCTTCGCGCGGCACACCGGAGATCGTGTACAGGGTGTAGGTCTCGCCGCGCTCGTCGAGCTCGTTGTAGAAAAACGCGCCAAATTCGGCTCCGGTGAGCTCGGTGGCGGCGTCGGTCACGGCTTGCACCACCTTCGAGCGCTCGAGATCGGAGGCGACCAGCGCACCAACGTTGTTCAGCGTCTCGGTGACGGCTGCGTTTTCTTGCAGTAAGCGAATGCGCTCCGCCTCTGCTTGTTTGACGCCCGTGATGTCACGGCCAATTTTGGACGCGCCGATGATCTTGCCGTGCTCGTCCCGCACGGGCGAGATCGTCAGCGCGACGTCGATGTGACGGCCGTCTTTCGCCACGCGCACGGTCTCGAAATGCTGCAGGCGCTCGCCGCGCCGAAGCCGCGCCAGGATCTCGTCTTCCTCTAGCTGACGTTCGGGTGGAATGAGCATTCGCACGGAGCGCCCGACGAGCTCAGCGGCAGAATAGCCAAAGAGGCGCTCTGCCGCGGCGTTGCATGACTGAATGACGCCATTGAGATCTTTCGCCAAGATCGCGTCGTCCGCGGAATCGACAATGGCCGCAAGGTAAGCCTTGGCGGCCGCGGCTTGGCGGCGCTCGGAGACGTCGCGGAAGTAGCAAACCAGACCAAAGCGACCGTCAGGCAAAGTGATGCGATCCGCGCGCCACTCGTAGTACTCCGGCGCGTCCCGATCGATGCGCGGCTCGCCACCGTCCGTCGAGATGTACGACTCGCCGGTTTGCAGGGTGTGCTGGAAGATCGCGATCATCTCGTTCGCGTAGGTCTCGGGCCACATCGAACGCGTGACTTCTTCGAAGCGGTGCCCGATCACACCGCCCGGAAATCCACTAAATACGGGCGCCGCGATGGGATTGACCTCGGCAAAGCGGAAATCGGCATCGAGCAGATAGACGCCGAGTGGCGCTCGGTTGATGAGCGTCAGGTGCTGTTCGACTTGATGGCGAAGCGTGCGCTCCGAGTCTCGGCGCACACGCGCGAGTTCGAGCTGCGAAGCAACGACGGCCAAGAGCTCGCGCGCGCTGAAGGGCTTGACCAAATACTCATTGGCGCCCGCACGTAAACCCTCGATTCGAGCCTCTTCGCCTGCGCGCGCCGAGAGCAAGACCATCGGTACGGAAAGCGTGTTTGCATCACCGCGTAACGCGGCGAGCAAGCCAAAGCCGTCGAGCGTGGGCATCATCACGTCGCTGAGTACGAGATCCGGTGGCGAGGAACGGACGCTGGCCAGCGCCGCCGCGCCGTCGGCGACGACCTCGACGCGGTAGTGCTGGCCGAGGATGGACGCGAGGTAGTCGCGCATGTCCGCGTTGTCGTCGGCAATCAACAACCGTTCCGCGACTACGGAACCGTTGCCCGCGTTCACTTCTGAACGCGCGAAGGTGACCTCGTGCAGCGCTGCAGGTCGCTGTGAGTCGGGCAACCAACGCAACGCCTCCTCCACGAACGGACTCGCTCCGAGGCTGGTCGAGACGAGTTGTCGGGTCGAAGAGATGCGTTCCGCTGGGAGGTGTGCGGTGCCCGCGCGGATGCTGACCGTGAACGTGGAGCCTCGGCCCTCTTCGCTCGCGACGGAGACGGTTCCGCCATGCAAGCGAGCTAGCTCCTGCACCAAGGCAAGCCCGATGCCGGTGCCTTCTTGAGTGCGCGCGCGGGCGTGCCGAACGCGATGAAAACGCTCGAAAACCCGAGCCAATTCGGCCTCGGAAATGCCAATTCCGGTGTCGGCCACGCGCAGCTCGACCAGGTCGCCCTGGGCGTTGAGTTGCACGCGAATCTCACCCTCGAGGGTGAACTTCAAGGCGTTGGAGAGCAGATTGAGCACAATCTTCTCCCACATGTCCCGATCGACGTAAACCGGCCCGGGCAGGGGCGGGGTGTCTACGCTCAGCGAAAGTCCGGCTCGCTCAATCGCGGAACGGAAGGCGCTGGCGAGACCGGCGGTCAGCGCAGCCAAGTCGGTCGGCTCGTAACTCGCGTCGATGCGTCCGGCTTCGATGCGCGAAAAATCGAGCAGGCTGTTGACCAAGCGAAGCAAACGCAGCGCGTTGCGATGCGCGGTCTCGATGCGCACGCGATGGACTTCCGGTGCCGCATCGGCATCCGTTAGCTCATCCTCGAGCGGCCCGACCAGCAGCGTGAGCGGCGTGCGAAACTCGTGACTGACGTTGCTGAAGAACGTGGTCTTGGCGCGGTCGAGTACGGTGAACGCTTCAGCGCGCTGGCGTTCGGCTTCGTAGGCGCGCGCGTTGGTCAGGCCGCTAGACAGCTGATCGGCGACAAGCTCGAGAAAGCTGCGATAGCTGTCGTCGAACGGCCGGCGCGGATTGACGCCGACGATCAGACGACCGCTGCGCCCAGCGCTCGATAAACTGAGTGGCAGAGTCGCCACCAGCTCTGGCCGGGCCAGCTCGAGCATCGTTGAGCCGTCTGTCGTGCTGGCTTGGAGTTCGTTGTCCAAGTATGCGAGAGCAAAGGCGATATCGGTCTGGTTCTCGAGCGATTGGATGGCCGAGACACAAGCCTCGCGCTCGGTCCGCGCCATGGAATTTCGAGCCGCCAGGTCGCGCAGCAACCCCAAGCGGCGCTGGCCCACGACACGCTCGGTGGTCTCGGTGACGATGCAAAACACGCCACCGACCGTGCCGGACTCCACGCGAACGGGATCGTAAGAAACGTCGAAATACGTGTCTTCGACGAAGCCGTGCCGCTCGAGCACGAACAGCAGATCGCGCGCCCAGAACGCTTCACCCGTTCGCACGACGCCTTCGAGCAACGCGCGCAGCTGGGTGTCCCAAATCTCGCGCCAGGCTTCTCTGCCGGGGCGACCGAGTGCATTCGGGTGCTTGGTGCCGAACACCGGGCGATAGGCGTCATTGTACAGCGTGACGAACTCGGGTCCCCAAAACACGACGATCTGCGCCTTGGACGGCAAGAGCATGCTGACGGTGCTGCGCAGACTCTGAGGCCAGGCCTCAGGTGATCCGAGCGGCGTGCTCGACCAATGCAGTTCGCGCATGCGAGCACCCATCTCGCCGCCGCCGGCGAGGAAGGTCAGCTGTGAGGTATCCACCAAAGGACCGTTCATTTTCCGCACACGCCCGACACACGCTCGAAAACGCGCGCCAATCCCTTCGATGTTTAATCTCGAAGGATCACGGTTATTACACGCGCTGCTCAGCGCGTCGAGTGCGGCCACCGCGGAGTCCGAGCTTGGATCCAAGCCCAGGAATGCTGGCAAATTGTGGCTATTTTGCAGCAGGGCAGGCGAGGGCGGCTCGTCGCTTCAACGCGAATTGGGACGCAAGCCCGTGAAATAGTCACTCGCCAGCGCGTCCAAGATCGCCCCTGGCCGATCACTGATGAGCGCGTCCACGCCGACCCGTGCGAGCTCCTTTGCGCGCAGCAGATCGTTCACCGTCCAGGTATTCACCAAGAACCCGCGTCGTTTCAAACGCGCCACGCGCGAGCTACTCACGAGCACGTGCTCGGGGTGCAGCGCGTTTGCGCCGAGTTGTCGCAAGCCAGGCGCGTACTTCAACAGGCGCTGCTTTTTGTGCACGAGCCACGCCCGAGGCAGCTCTGGCATTCGGCGCGCGAGCCACCACACGAAGTACGGATGAAAGCTGGAAAAGATCACGCTCGGCAGCGGTTGTGCCCGCATCACGCGCGCGACTTGGTGCAGTAGCAGCACGCGGTTCCGCACATCTGATTTGAGCTCGACGTTGACGCGTTGGCCATGCTCGCGCGCCCAGCTCAATACTTCTGCGAGCGTCGGCACACGCTCGCCCTTGCCGACGTCGAGTCGTGACAGCTCGCGCGCCGAGATATCCTCTGCGTGGCGCGTGTCTGCGCCACGGGTAACGCGTTCCAGCGTGGGGTCGTGCAGCACGATCACTCGGCCGCTGCCGTCCAAACGCACATCGAGCTCGATGCCATCCGCACCTTCGGTGCGCGCCAGTTCGAACGCGGCCAGGGTGTTTTCAGGGGCCGCATGACGCGCCCCACGGTGTCCCAAAACGAACGGCCGCGCCCCCTCGGGTCGCCGCCACTCGCTCAGTGCGTCCCGCCGTTGGGGATCGCGAAGCGCGTCAGCCAGCAAGCTCTTTCGCAATCTCGCGCGCGACCGAGCGCGCACGCTCGACGTCGTTGGCAGCGAACGAGATCCCACCGACCACCGGGTGCCCGCCGCCGCCGTAGCGCGCGCAGATCGCGCTGATGTCGGCGCCTAGAGGCTCGCCGCACCACGGGTTGTAGCCGACCGAAATCTTCGGTCCGCCCTTCAGCACGCCGACCAGCACCGAGTACACGCTCTTGGGATAGAGCGCGTAGGTAACGAATTTTCCGACGCTCTCGAGCAACGTATCCGTCAAGTCCACGAACACGACGTCGCCCTGGACTTCACTCTTCTCGCGTACCCGCTCGACGAAGCGCTCGTGCTTCTTGCCGAGGGGCTTGTAGCGCTCGTTGATCGCGCTCGAGTTCGCCACCTCGCTGAGCGGCTTTTGCAGCAGTTCGGGTACGAGTTGTGAATAGAACCCGTCATCGCCGTAGTGCTCGACCACGCTGACCAGCCGCATGTTCGGGTCCGAGCGATCGATGGCTTGTTCCGGGCTCTCGAAGCGCGCCGAGTCCACGATGTCCGCGAAGCGTACCAGTGGATCGAGGTTTGGGTCCGAGAAGCCGAAGTGCTTCTTGCTCACGTCGGCGATCAGCTTCGTGCACGAGCTGTAGGTGGCGTCGTAAAAGTAGTGCGGGTTGTGCGCGGTTTCGAAGGCTTCACGATCGGCGTCCGTGGGGAACGCGGTGCGATGGTGATCGAAATACCAGGTGAGCTTAGGTGAGCTCTTGAAGCGATAGTCGAGAATTGCATTCTCGTCGCCGACGAGCAGCTTCTCGTCGTTGCGCTGTTGGTTCAGGCCATAGCCGCAGGCCTTGTAGTCGAACTTGGCTTGCGAGAGCCCGCGCTCGTGCATCAGACGCGTGAAGAGCACGGCACTCGACAAGCCGTCGAAACAATGGCCATGGCTCGCCACCACGAAAAGCATAGGCGCGTCGTACCACGGGCTTGCCGAGCCGCAGATCGCTTTCCGAACGCGTCGCCAAAAGGAAGCAACCGGAACCGCCCGCCGTCCGAATGGCTGTTGATGTCCGAAGTCGCCGATCGCTGCCTGACGGGCAGCGCATTGCCGGGACGGCTCGCTGATCTCCCGGCGCCTCCAGACCGTCTCTTTCTACGCGGCGAATTGCCGCGCGGGCCCGCCATCGCCATTGTCGGCACGCGCCGTCCCAGCGAGGAATACGCGCGTTTTGCCCATGACTTAGCGCGCGACCTCGCCGCGGAGGGCATCGCCGTGCTCTCCGGCGGTGCCAAGGGTATCGATACTCAGGCGCATCGCGGCGCGCTAGCGGCGGGTGGGGTTACAGTCGTGGTGGCGCCTGGCGGTTTCGAGCGGCCCTATCCGCGTCAGAACGCCGGCTTGTTTAGTAAAATCGTCGAAGCAGGCGGAGCATATCTGTCACTCACCGAGCCGCACCGTCCTGCGCCTCGCACCATCTTCTTCGCGCGCAACGCCTGTCTCGTCGCACTCGCTCACGTCGTGGTCGTCGTCGAATCTCCAATCCGTAGCGGCGCGCGCAACGCGGCCAAGCATGCCCGGCGCCTGGGCCGACCGCTGTTCGTCGTGCCCGCCGCGCCGTGGCACGGCAAGGGGCGCGGCTGCCTGGCCGAACTGCGTCTGGGTGCACGAGTGTTCATGTCGACAAAAGATTTGTTGAAGGCGGTCCGCGCTCAGAACCTGCATGTGGTTGGGCCGGCCGCGCAGGCCTTCCGCGCTCAGCGGCCCCAACAAGAAAGTTTAGATTTTTCGGAAGCATCGCCGCCTGGACCACCACGCGTGGCGGCGCTGGAAGCGGTGCGCCGCGGGGCCGGTTCGAGCGATGAGATCTGCCTCGCGACGGGGCTCCCGGCGGCACGTGTTTCAGAACTGATCTTGACGCTGCGCCTGGAAGGGGTCTTAGTAACCGACCCGTCGGGACGGCTTCAAATTCATAAATAATTGATTTAATTAGGATTTGTGGTGCAGGCGCAGCCCGGTGGGCTTGCGCAGCGGTCGAACCGTCCGCACTCAGGGTATCGAAAGGCACGTTCAACCCGCATGGCGAAGACTCTCGTAATCGTCGAATCCCCAGCCAAAGCCAAGACTATCAAGAAGTACTTGGGCAACGGCTACGAGGTCGTTGCCAGCAAGGGCCACGTCAAGGACCTGCCCAAGAAGATGGGCATCGACGTGCAGAACGGCTTCGAGGAGACGTACGAGGTCATCGAGACCAAGGCCAAGGTGCTCGCCGAGCTGAAGGCGGAGTCGAAGAAGGCTGACGTTCTCCTTCTTGCAACCGACCCTGATCGCGAAGGTGAGGCGATTGCGTTCCACATCGCCGAGGAGCTCGCTCGGCCGAAGCTCGAGGTGAAGCGCGTCGAGTTCGAAGAGATCACCAAGAAGGGTGTCCAGCGCGGCATCGATTCGCCGCGTGAGCTCGATTCGCATCTGTACGATGCTCAGCGCGCTCGCCGCGTGCTCGATCGCATCGTGGGTTACGACGTCTCAGCCTTGGTTTGGTCGAAGCTCGCCTTCGGGTTGAGCGCTGGCCGCGTGCAGTCGGTGGCTTTGCGGCTGATTGTCGAGCGCGAGCGTGAAATCGAGGCGTTCGTTCCGGAAGAGTACTGGAACGTGGGGGCGATGCTGCGCGGTAAGGCCAAGCAGAGCTTCCACTCGCGCTTGGTCAAGGCTGATGGCGAAAAGATCGAGGTCACCAATGGCGAGCAAGCCGCCGGGGTGAAGGACGATCTGGAGAGCGCGAAATTCAAGGTCAAGGGCGTGACCAAGCGCGAGCAGAAGCGCAATGCGCCAGCGCCGTACACGACCAGCAAGCTGCAGCAAGACGCCACTAGCCACCTGCGCTTTCCGACCAAGCGCACGATGAGCATCGCTCAGCGCTTGTACGAGGGCATCGACCTCAAGAAGGACGGCGGCCTCGTCGGTCTCATTACGTACATGCGTACTGACTCCGTGCGCATCAGCCCGGACGCAATTTTGGAGTTGCGCGAATACATCAAGACCACCTTCGGCGAGCGACACTTGCCCGCGAAGGAAAACGTGTTCAAGTCGCGCAAGGACGCCCAAGAGGCGCACGAGGCGATCCGCCCGACCTCGCTCGAACACACGCCCGAATCGGTGCAAAAGCACCTGACTGACGAGCAGTTCAAACTGTACAAGCTGATTTGGGATCGCTTCGTGGCTTCCCAAATGTCGCAAGCGGTGTACGACCAAACCGGCGTCGATATCGAAGCCGTGCCCAGCCGCGCCAAGCCCGCGCACAAATCATTGATGCTGCGCGCCAGCGGCAAGGTGCTCAAGTTCTCGGGTTGGCTCGAGCAATACGCCGCTAAGGGTGACGAAACTCCTAAGGAATTCGCCGGCGAAAACGACGCGGCCGCGGAAGCCGCGCAAGACGCCGCCACCCGTGCCGCTGCGGCTGACGACGAAGAAGGTCTGCTGCCCGAGTTGACCGAGGGTGAAGCGCTCGATTTGGTTGCGCCCCCCGGCGTGCTCGCCGAGCAAAAGTTCACTCAGCCGCCTGCGCGCTTCAATGAAGGCTCGCTCGTGCGAGAGCTCGAGAAGCGCGGCATTGGACGCCCCAGCACGTACGCCGAAATCATCAGCAAGGTGCAGGCGCGCGACTATGTAGAGAAGCTGCCCGGCGGTCAGATGAAGGCCTCCGATCTCGGCAAGCGCGTGACCGACGGCTTGGTCTCCACGCATCTCGACTTCATGGAGCCAAGCTTCACCGCCAAGATGGAAGAAGACTTGGACGAGGTGCAAGCGGGCCGCTTGGAACGCGTGAAGTTGCTCGATCGTTTTTATGGTGCGTTCCGCAAGGTGCTGGAGACCGCCAAAAAGGATAAGCGCTGGGCGCCGGAGCCCGAGCCCACCGAATACAAGTGTGATGATTGCGGTGCGGCGCTCTTGAAGCGCTGGGGCAAGAACGGCTTCTTCCTCAGCTGCGAGACGTACCCGAAGTGCAAGTTCACGCGCGACTTGTCCAAGGAAAACGGCGAGCCCGCAGTCGATCGCATGACCGACTACATCTGCGACAAGTGCGAGAAGCCGATGGTGATCAAGACCGGTCGCTACGGTGAGTTCTTGTCCTGCAGCGGTTACCC
>Ga0164309_10000080_pt1 | contig 55146 bp, 43 predicted proteins | sample Whisoiple_247_MG_FD_109984 | JGI IMG/M metagenome (GOLD analysis project Ga0164309, IMG submission 109984) | Soil microbial communities amended with fresh organic matter from upstate New York, USA - Whitman soil sample_247_MG | ecosystem: Environmental > Terrestrial > Soil > Unclassified >... | reverse complement strand
TGTTGCTGTTGCTGTTGCTGTTGTTGCTGTTGCTGTTGTTGTTGCCAACGGTTCTGCTGGCAGGCACCAATGGCGTCTCGCGAACGCATGAGCTGATCCTGCAAGTCTTTCAAAGCAGATTTGCATACTTCTTGTGCAGCTGCGGCGTCCGCGGTGACCTTGGCTACTTGAGCCGCCGAGGCGGTCGCCGCGCGTTGGGCATCGGTCAGCTGCTGCTCGACTAGAGCCTTGGCTTGCTGAGAGAATTGGGCGGCCAGCTGTGCGTCCTGCAATGCTCCTTTGGCCGCGAGCAACTTTGTTTCCGCCGTTTGCAATCGGTTGAGAACCGCCTGTGCTTCCTTGCCCTTTGCCTTTTCGTAGGCCTCTTTAGCCTGTACGACGTCGTTCTCAGCCTGGACTCTGTGGGCTTCCGCTTCCATCACCTTCGAATTCGTGTCTTTCGCTTGCGTCTGAGCGAGCGCGACCTGTTGTTTGAGACGGTCGACGTCGTTGTTAGCGAGCTTCAGTTGTCGCTCGATATCCGTCGCGTTACTCCGAGCTTCACTTGCCCTTTGGTTGGCCTGAACAGTCAAACCAAAGCCTGCCAAAAAGATGACCGTCACCGCGACGGCTAACGCAACCAGGATGCGCGTGAAATAGCGGCTCCCGCCACGAGCTTCCGCAGTCAAGCGATCCTGCTCCTTCAATCCCTGATCGATGGCGGCGGAGCAACTGCTGATCAGGAATTGGTACTCGTGTACATCCAAAGTGTCAGCCTTACGCGCCCATTCGATCGCCCGCTGCAGCTCGTGTCCATCGAGTAGAAGCGCATCATCGTGCTCGCTTCTCCACTTATTTGCGGGGCCTGCCAGAATGCTTCCTTCGTGTTCGCGCGCGAGTACCGCATCCAGTTCACGCGTCAATGGTTCGGCCACGGAGACTGCTTCAGCCTCAAGGTCAAGCTCCCACGGTGCATCCGAAGAGCAGAGCGCGTCGACGAAGCGTCGGTAGCCGCGTGAAAGCGAGTAAGCTTCGTCGCGCTCCTTTCGAACTGCGACACGTTCGTCGTACGCGTAGAGGCTAACGTGTGGTATCTGGACCTCGTCGAAATACTTCGTGAGATCGCAGCGTTCGAGATCGTAGGACGAACGAAGGCATTCCTCGAACGCGCGCTGGTAGCGCCGGCGCCACAAGCGACGGTACGCTTGCTCGGCAAGCTCGATACGACTGGGCAGTGGAAACACGCTCAGCGGACGCAGGTCGTCCGAGGCTCTACGATAGGCGATCGAGTCCGTCATCGCGCGAACCACGCCGTCGAGGTTTTGATGGTTTGGCGCGAAAACGGCGACTAGCCGTTGGGGCAATACCATCGTGCAGATGCCACCTACATCCGTGTGCCCGGTTCTCGAATCAATGATCGCGTCAGAATAGTTTTCTGTGATTAGGTCGCGGAAAGCGTCGAATACAACGGGAAACTCCTTTCGAAATTCCGCCCACCGAAAGGCACGCATGCGTCCGACGTATGCAGAGTCCAGGCGGCCAGCGGCCAGGAGATCGATTCCAACGTCACTCAGTGGGTGAACGAAATCTTCGAACGGTAACGCGTCCTCCAGGTGCCGAAAGCCATCGGGACCCTTGAGCGCCTCGTACAGAGTCGCGTCGGTCCGTAACTTCTCTTCCAAGGTGGCGAAGTACTCCACGAGTCCCGGTTTGGAGTAACAGTCGGCTTGAAAGTACCTGTGAAGCCCAGGCGCTTCGAGATCCCAATCAATCAGGAGCACGCGCTTGCCCTTACCAGAGCGTGCCAGCAAGCAGGCAGTGTTTGCGGCCGCCATCGAGCGCCCGGTCCCTCCCTTGAAGGAATAGAAGGTGGTCACGATGCCGCGCTCGCTCCTACGCTGGTCGGTCGCGTTGGCGTTCATGTGTCACCTCCGGGTGGCGTCGTTGAAGGCCCGTAGCCAGAATATTCGGCGCGCTTGACTGGGCGTTCCGGCTCTCGAGCAAAGGGAGAGATGTTGGGTGGGACGAAGTCGGCAGGAGAGCAGGCCTTTCCAGCCGCGACCAAGTCGAAGGCGATCCTTTTCACTCGGCGGACCACTCGGGTTATTCGGGCGCGCCCATCATTCGTTTTGAGAGTGCGTGCCAGCGGCCGTGCGGTGCCGTTCCCGGAGAAGTCCTCGTACTGAATACCGTCTGGAGCGGCAAACACGCGCGGAAGCGGCGGGTCGTTCCGACAAAGCATGGGTATGATAGTGCGGTAGTCGTATCCAGGTAGCCGGTGAGCGCCGAGTGCCTCCATGCTAGCCCATTCAATCGCGCACCATTCCTTTTGCGGACTAAAGTAGATAGGCACACACACGGCGGCGAGGCAGGCACTACGGCAAAGCTTCTTGATCAGCTCTTGGGGCCAGCGCTCTCCGGGTTCCAGGTCGGTGTCCAGGAACACCCGGGGTGGTACGAAGTCCTTTAGCTCTAGCTCGAGAGCTTCTTTGAAGAGCTCCGCGGCCTCCATGTTCTCACGAGCTCGCCCTGTTCGCGCGAAGCTGAGAAAAACGTGATAGTCGTAGCCAAGGTCAGTAAGTCTTGAATCCAGGTCATACCAATCGACATTGTCGAGCGGGTCTGGGGGCGGCATGATCCGCAATCTTGCGTCAGGTTTGTCGCAGCTTGCAAGACGTGATGTCGGATCTTTAGAGCACCGCTCAATGCTTGTTGAATTGCCGCGAACAACACTTCGGGCGCTGCTCGGAGCGCACGAGGAGCTGAGTCGCTGAAGAAATGACTAACGGACTGAAGCATACGAATATGACTGGCGGGTGAAGGTCAGCATCGACGAGTAGCTCTCGAGGCGTCATTTTCTGCCCAACACTGATCTGCGCACACCGCTCCGCAGGGACGCGGTGTTTCGGGATATCGATATTCCTTTGGGGAGAGACATCCAGGGCGTCCTCGCGCAATGCGAGGTGTGCATGGCCGTGATCAGGCCGGACGCCCAGCACGAGGCTATTCGACGAGGAAAGATTTCGTGTGCTATGAGCTGGCCATCGCGTTGGATCGTGGCAGTCCGGTGATCCCAAATCTCACCAACGGTGCCGATTGCCGATCGGCTGCCCGACAACATCGAAGCACTGCGCAAGCGGAATGGCATTGCAAGGTTTTGCACTCGCGAGGCTTCCGCGTGGAGATTGAAGCGCCCGAGAAACAATGGCGACCCATCCGGCGCGGCACGTTGGCTCACCGTGAGTTTCATTCGCTTCGGATTCTGGCAGGCGTTACTCGTTATCGTCGCAATCGGTTTTGGCTGCAGCAGTACCGACAGTAACGTCCGAGGTCCGGGCGCCGCGGACCAGAGTGCAGGTCGCGGAGGGCAAGGCGGAACCGATGCCGCCGAGATGGGCGGCGCCAGCGGGCGAGCGAGTGCAGGCATGGCTGCGGACGCGGGGAATGCCGCAGATGCCGGTGAAAGTGCTGGTGGCAGCGCGGGCGACGGAGGCGAGCCCCGAATGAGCGGCGGTGGTGCGGGCAGGGCAGGCTCTGGTGGCGCGGACAGCATCGGAGACGTCGGAGGCAAGGGAGGCAGCGGAGGCGCGATCGCAGGTTCGAGCGCCATGGGCGGCGGATCAGGGCGCAACGAGTGCGTCTGGGACGCGACTCATCCCGACAACTGCCCTGTATGTGATGCTCACGATGGCTGCTCGCAACCAGGCTACAAATACATCGGCAGCGGCGCGATTACGTCGTCATGCTGCGGCCTCGAGTGGCAAGAAGAGACGGCACCGAGCGCGTACACATGGACCGACGCGATCGACTACTGCGCCACGCTCCCGCTCTTGGAGGGCGCGTGGCGTTTGCCGAAGATTGCCGAACTCTACTCGTTAGTCACTCTCAGTGATGCATCGCATACCTCACCGAGCATTGATGTCGACGCCTTCGCGGACACAGAACGAGCGCTGTATTGGTCGTCATCGCCCGATGGCACCGCGGCTGACTGGAGTGTGAACTTCAGTGACGGCACCTCACAGTCCGTAAGCGCCGACGCTCAGCACAAGCAACGAGTGCGTTGCGTGCGTTGATCGCTGAGCTCCGCGCCACTCACGGAGCCGCCCCGAGGGCTACGCGACGAGCAGCGCACCCCGCGTCCGCTAACCCCCCCCAAAAATTCGGGCCCTTAGCGGGCGCGGCGTGCACTGCTCGTCGCGTAGCTCGCATGACGGCCCCGACCGCTTATCCCTTTGCTCGCTAAAACGGCGCGTCGACGACGAGGCCACCGGGATGGCGCGGAGCTTTGGCGTCACCGCGCGCGTTGCCTGAAGCTGCAGGTGTCGACGGTTCGGTCGTCGGGGCAGCTGCGGGCGATGACGCAGGCGCTGGGGGCGTGGTTGAGGGTGACGACGCGGTCGCTGAGGGCGTGGTTGTCGGCGAACCGGTTGTCTCGGGAGAGCCAATGGTGCCGGGCTGTTTCTTGGTCGAAGTCGAGGTCGAGGTCAGTAGGGGAGTCGCCGACGGTAGGGGACGGGGCGGCCTACCGGTGGGCGCGCCAGCACCGCTTTGAGTCCCATCGCCGATCGAGTCAGACGGAGGTCTGGCACTCGCTGAGCTCGTCAGTGCGGTGGACGGCGTAGCTGCCGCCACCGCGGCAAAGCTGGTGTTGGCTGGGGCTGCTGGGCTTAGCAGAGCTCGAGTTCCGGTGGAACGCCACACGAAGAACCCGATGATCGAGGCCGCAGCACCGACACTCAACACCACGGCGCGGTTGGTTCGCCTGCGCTCGACGGGCGCTGATGGCTCCGCGAAGTGCGGCGCATCGTTGACGAGGGTTGCGGAATGGTTCTCGGAGGGGCCATGAGGCGAGTACACGACAGGGGCGCTCGAACGCCGCGCGTCCCGTTCGAATGAGGTCGAGAGCTCGGAGCCGGGGGCGCCAAACGCCTGGGCCGTGACTTCTGTGTACCGGGAGAATACGCGCTGCGCGTCGTGCAGATCCGGACACCGGCGAGTCCGTTCGCGCGACAGCATGCGGTCGATGAGCGATGTCACGTCCTCCGGCACGCCACGCGTCACGCGTGCGAGCGGTGTAATGCCCGTCGTCATCAATCGCATCATGACTTGAGCCGCGTTTTCGCCTTCGATTGGGCGGACACCGCTGAGACATTCGTAAGCGATTACCCCGAGCGCCCAAATATCCGCGCGGTGATCGACGTCTCTTTCTCCAGCGGCCTGCTCAGGCGCCATGTACGACGGCGTTCCCAATGTCGCGCCCGTTTGCGTCGACATCGACTCGTGACTGGCGTGATCTCCGCTCTGCAATTTGGCAATGCCAAAATCCAATACTTTGACCATGGCTCCATCCGAGCCGTCGGACAGATAAATGTTGTCCGGTTTGAGATCACGGTGCACGACCCCGCGCGCATGCGCAGTTCCGATGGCGCTGATCGCCGGAAGCAATATGCTGGCGGTCTCCTTGAGTGACAGAGGGGGCTCTCGTCCCAAACGCTGACCCAACGTCTCCCCTTGCAGCAGTGTCATGACGATCACGGGCGTGTCTGAGTCGAGCTCGAAGACGTCCAAGATCTCGACGACGTTGGGGTGGCGAACCGCTGCCGCCGCGTGCGCCTCTCGCAATAGTCGTCCGCGCAACTCGGTCTTTTGCTGTAGGGCACTGCGGACGAACTTCATGGCGACGGTGCGTCGCGTGACGGCGTGCGTGGCGGCCCAAACCACACCCATCCCGCCTTGTCCGAGGACTCGGTCGAGCCGATACCGACCGGCAATGATCTTTCCTGATTCGAGCACGACCGTCATGCGCCCGCGCAGCATAACCGAAATTGGTCATACCGTTGTGAGCTCACTTTGGCTCGATTGAGCAGAAGTTCAGAGCAAACCGTGTTCGTCCAGCTTTAGATACAATGTCGAACGGCTCACCCCGAGGAGCCGTGCTGCAAGAGTGCGATTCTCCCCCGTGTGACGCAGAGCCCGCACGATGGCGGCTCGCTCGGCCGCTTGAAGCTCTGCTTGAAGTGGGCCAACGCGGGATTCGCTGCCGGGTGCGTTTTCGACAGCAGCGCACGGTGTCAGGGTGCCGATCGTCGCACTCGTTCCGCCTGGCTGCGTGACGAAGCGCACTTGTTTTCCTAGTTCGGCTCGAACAGCGGCTTCACCGATACTTGGCGTCTCGCTCATGACCACCAGCCGCTCGACCAGATTTTGGAGCTGGCGCACATTGCCGGGCCAGCGTTGCGCACGCAAAACCCGCAGAGCGGAGTCGTCCAGCATGGCATTAGGATTGGGACTTTGAGGGGCGAAGCTCTCACAAAAATGACGAGCGAGGCAGGGAATGTCCTCGCGGCGGGCTCGCAGGGGCGGCAGCCACACCTCGACTACGTTCAAGCGGTAAAAAAGGTCCTGCCTGAACAGCCCTCGCTCAATCATGGTCTCTAGGTCTCGGTGAGTTGCTGCGACGACTCGCACGTCGACGTGCAGCGTCTTGGTGCCACCCAGCCGCTCAATCTCGCGATCTTGCAGCAGTCTCAGCAGTTTTGCTTGCAGCGGTAGCGTCAGCTCACCTACTTCGTCGAAGAAGATGGTTCCGCCATTCGCAAGCTCGACTCGACCGAGCTTGCGCGTCGTTGCGCCGGTAAATGCCCCTTTCTCGTAGCCGAAGAGCTCACTCTCCAGCAAGTTGTCTGGCAGGGACGTGCAGTCGATTTTGACGAACGGCGCAGCGCTGCGCCCGCTGTGGCGATGCACTGCACGCGCGGCAAGCTCTTTGCCAGTGCCACTCTCCCCGCGGACGAGCACCGTGGACGAGCTCGCAGCAGCGCGCTTCAAAATGGCAGTCGCATCTTTCATGAGCGCTGAGTTGCCGAGCAGCGTCGCGTCTGGTCGCGGACTCGTTTCTCCCTGACGCGCTAGCGCGGAGCTCGCCTTGCCGAGCGCGAGCGTCAGCTGTGCGTCGTCGACCGGTGCGAGGAGAACCTCTGCCCCGTTGTGCATCGCATCGACGACGTCTGGCGCCGACGGATCGTCGGTAACCACGAGCACCGGGGTTTCGGGCCATTGACTGAGAATCTTGCCGACGAATGCGGATAGAGTGCTGTCGGCCATGCGCGGACAGGTCAACACCGCTTGGACTGGACGCTCCGCCAGCACGGCAAGCGCCTCAGCCGCCGATTGTGCAACGCGCAATGAGTGTCCACCGGCGCGAAGCGGTGATTCGATGGACTGCATGTTGCGGGGGCTACCATCGACGAGGAGAATGGGGCTCTGGTTCATGCTGTGAGCTCTTGCACCGAACGCTCGGTCTGACGGTTGAAGTCTACCGCGAAGGAAAACACGAGACTATCTGGCACTGCAACCGGTCGGAGAACAAGGAAATGACTATCGATTCGTCAGTCGATAGTGAGTGATGAAGTCGTGCGAATGCGCGAGCCGTGCTACTGGTAGCGGTAAGGGTGATCGGATGAGAAGGGCGACCATATCGCAACTAACATCGGTGCTCGCGCTTGCCTGGTCCACCTTGCTTGGCTGCGCGCAGATCGCAGGCACCGCCGACTACGAAGTGCTGCAGGAGCCGAAAGCAGACCCAGCGCTGCCATTCTTGACCGGGACGCACGAATGCGACGCCTGCGCTGCCGACAAGTGTGGTGGTGAGCTTGCCGTTTGCGAGGCGGACGAAGTTTGCTCGAGCTGGCTAGCAGATATCAGGTCTCGGCCGAATCCGCTTGCCGCTTATGACCGCTACAAGACCGAAAGCGAGCTTCTTTGGCAGGTTCAACACGACCCTCCGGTCGCTTCCTGGGACGCACTATACAATCTGAAAGATTGCGCGGGAAAGTGCCTCGACGTTTGCCGGACCGGCCAAGATTTCGCATGTGTCGGCGGTTTCGAATGGGACTTGCCGCAGCCCACGTTCTTGCGAACGCGCATCGCCGATTTCGGCACGGCGGTGTCAGCACGAGTCTTCGCCTGCTTGGGCGCGGATCAATGCGATGAGCCTCTCTCGTCGGAAACCACGGACGACGCCGGGTTCGCCGAGTTGCGGATCGACGCCGAGCAGAACCTGCGCGGACCGGTCGGCTACTTCCGAATTCTGGGCGATGAGAAACACGCCATCCCATGGCAATACTCTCAAACACGTCCGCTCGGCGAAAACGACTACACGGCGGTGGGCGTGCTGAACGACGGAGTTGTCCGCAGCTGGGTCGAAAGCTTTGGTGTCGCCCTCGATGGCGATCATGGCGCGCTGATGATCCTGCCAGTGGACTGCGCGGGGAACTCCAGCAAGGAAGTGTCTTTAGAAGCTTGGACCTACGTTGGGAACGAGCTCACCCCTTGCGAGGATTGCGCCTATGCGTATGCAAAGGATAAAGAATCAGAACTGCCGTCCAAGGACCTGAACGGATTCATCACGACTGGGCGGACAGGTTACATCGGGAATGTGCCAACGGGCCTCGTCACCATCCTATTGCGTCGCCTGACCAAACCGAATGATGTGGTTTCGGTTGCACGCCTCGTAGTTCGCGGTGGCGAGATGGCAGTACTCAAGCCTTACCCCGCTTCGGCGGCGGACCTGCTTTCGTTTACCGATCCTAAAAACTGATTTCGACGGGTTCCGTTGCCGGCCACACTTTGATTTGGCCATTCGTGCGAGGCCGCATACAAAGCCGCGGCCAAACCTCTAGCGCACGCCTCCAGGGCACTGCTGGCGTGTGTGTAGGCTCGTGAAGCGTGCTTTTCGAGAGCGCGCGACCGATTGCGGCTGCGCTTGCATCCAACGAGGGTTCACTCACTGGCGGCAACATGCAAACCGTCAGCTCGCCAGCTAGGTGTGGAACTACGCAACGATCTTTGCGTTGCACGCGATACCCGTGCGAAACAGTGACCACGAGCGGACACAACGGAACGTGGAGCATGCGTGCCAAGCGTGCGACGCCGGGCACAACCACTTGCGGAACTAGGGGATCAGCACTGACCGCGAGCACCCTTCCAGGCGTGCGCAACCAGTGTCGTGCTGCTTTGACACCAGCGGTGCCCCGATGGTCCGAGACGAACGCAGGAACCCTGAGCTTTGCCAAGAGCTCGAGTGTGTCCTCGATCAGGGGTTGGGCCCTGATGTAGATCGCGACGTTGTCGGTGCCCAGGGTGGCTGCCAGCAAGGCTAGCATCGCATCGCGCGTGAACGTTGCGAGCACGCTTTCTGGGGTTGCTCGCGTCACCGAGATGCGGCTCGTTCGCTTCAATGCGGTCAGGTACCACGCGAACCCGGCCAGCTGTAAGTTTTTGGGGACGTTCACTAGGACGCGGGCCCTTAGGTCACGACCCCGCAGAACTCGATGTCTATCAAAACGCCCGAGTCTGCAACGAACAAATCGATCGTCAGATGCGTATCGGTGGGGTGAATGCTGAGATCGATTTCTGTCTGGAAGCTGCCCTCACTCACTAGAGCGGAGGCCTGATTTTGGCGACGCCATTTGACGACTGCGGTTGCAGGCGTCACGGTGACCTTGTACGCCAGTGTTTGCGAGCTGACTCCACTCCAATCCAAGACTCGAACCCATTGGTTGTCTGGAAACTGTGTGGGTGGACTCGGGGGAGCAGGGGAAGCCGCAGCGGCTGCGACGAGATTTGCGCCTTGGCAACAGATGGTTCCGGCCATGAGTGATTATTAAACCTCCGCAGCGGGTCAGGTTACACGAAATATATCAATCGTCGATTGGTAATTTAGTTAAGCGGACGCGCGAAGCAAATATGAAATCAGAACGAGCCTTCGAGGTTCACTCGACCAACACCAAGGCTTGCCTGAACGAATGGGTGAGTTGCACGAGTGGTTGGCCGTTCGTTCGGTTGGCTCGACAACAAAGACCAAGTGCCGACTATTCCACCCGCCAGGGCAACGCCGAACCCCACGTTGGAAATGATGGCGTTGCGATGGCTCGCGTCGACATCCCCTTGCGCCGACTCGGGGCAAGCGTCTTTTTGCGGACATTCCTTCGACAGCGTCTTGGCGTTCTGAAGCGTTGCGATGCCGAACACCGAACCCACGACTAACCCTGCCGCGCCGATGCTGTAGGCGATGACCGGCACGGTGATCGACCGCGGCTTCGTCGGCGGAGTGGAAGTGGGCGCGGAAAGTTCGATGCGCGGTGTCGAGCCAGCTTCGAAACGGCGTGTGATCACGTGATCGACGCCGTCCGCTGAAATGACGATGGACTGCTCGCCCGGATCCAGCAAAAGCTCGAACACCGCAACTGGCGGCACTTCGGGCGGCCCGGAGTCGCGGGTACCGGCGACGAAGAACGTTTGGCCTTGTGGCTGCGAGGTTTCCGCCTCGAGAGGGCGGCCATTGACGGTAATGCGCAGGCTGGGCTGGCGGATTACGACGGTCGCCCGCACGATGCGACTTTCGACTTCTTGGAGATAGCCCTTAGCGTCGGTCGCCAAGTCTGGCTGGAGGCTCTGCTTGTCCACGGAGTTCGTGGACAACGCTGCCCGAAACGACTTGCGCGCTCGCGTGAATCGACCAAGTGCTCGTTCACAGAACCCGATGTTGAACAGCGTGGTCGGATGCGGATGGAGGCGATAGGAGCGTTCGAACGCAACTAACGCGTCGACCCACTGTCCCTGGCGCGCTAACCCGGCTCCGAGCAAGAAAGACTCTCGAGCCTCGGTCTTACGGTCGGTCGGCTCCGTCGGCGCTTCCTCTGCCACCGACTGAGCTGCAGGCGTCTGCGCGAGGCACAGACTTGGCCAACTCAGGAGGCAAGCGACGGCGAGGCCAGATACGCGCAATCGCGCCCGTCTTCGCTCAGCTACCATGCTCACGACTATACGATATGGGCTCCGACCGTGGGCACTCTCAATTCGCTGTCCAATCCGATGACTATCCGGGCTCCGCACTGTGTCCGAAATTGCGGACACGCCGAGAATCCCCACTCGACTCGTCCGACAGGCGCGTCAGCCCGAGCGTCGAGACGATTTCAGCCTGTGTTTCTCGTGCCTGGCGCTTGAGTCCGTGCCGTGTGGTCGAACGGAAGCCGCAGCAAAGGCCTGATAGGGACTCTCGCAGCGCACCGTTAGGGTCTGACGCCCCCCGGGCTCGTGCGATTCTCCGGACGCTTCGGTCGCGAAAATGGGGCGAAATCGTCGGCACGACCATTGCTGAACGCTCGGCATGGATCAACCCCCGTACGCTTCGTCTCACGGCAGCATCGACCTGGCCTCGCTCTGGCGTGACCTTCGTAATGGGGAGCTCTACATGGCGAGCTCCTACTACACGGACGATCTTTGCTCTGCGACCATGGAAGTGAGAAGGCGCGGCAAGGTCCCCCCGACCGTCGCGCTGGATGTGCTCGAGCGCGTGCTCGGTGGCGAGGCACAGAAGGTCCTGGCTTTGGAACTTGGGCGCGCCGGTCCAACGATTGCGAGCTACTGCGGGCAAGCGCTCAGGGCCATCTGTTATGAACACAACTGCGCGCGTGCGCCGATCTTGTTGGTCATGGCCGCTATGGCAGCGCGCGGTGCTCGCGTGCCGAACGCCCGGCTCGAGCGCGTGCTCGACGACGGATCCTGCGTGGTCAGTGTGGCCATGCCGGGAAGCAACTTGGCTCGACGTTTGTCGCCTGGTGAGTGGGAAGTCGCGCGCGCCGTCATCGAGGGCAAGTCCCACGCCCAGATCGCCGGTGCCCGCGGAACCTCCCTCCGAACCATCGCGAACCAACTCGCATCCGTGTTCGGCAAGACCGGTCTCTATGGCTGTCCCGCTTTGCGTGCCAAGGCTGCGATCGAGGGAGCGAGCTAGGGCCTGATGGAGCCGGTTCGATCACCCGAGGTCCGGTCGAGAGGAGTTATGTCGAACCATCGCGTACAGCACCGGAACCGCCATGCGGCTGATCAGCAATGACGCGACTTCTCCAGCGGCCAGGGAGATTGCCAGTCCCTGAAAGATGGGATCGAAGAGGATTACGGCTGAGCCAACGGTCACGGCCAGCGCGGTCAGCAGCATCGGGCGAAAGCGGATTGCGCCGGCGTCCACTACGGCTTGCTGGACGGTCATGCCTTGTTTGATTCTGCCTTCGGCGAAGTCGACGAGGATGATGGAGTTGCGGACCACGATGCCGGCGCCCGCCATGAAGCCAATCAGTGAGGTAGCGGTGAAGAAGGCATTTAGGGCAGCGTGGGCGGGCAAAATGCCAACGAGTGAGAAGGGGATGGGGGCCATGACGACGAGCGGCGTGGTGAAGGAGCGAAACCACCCGACCAAGAGGCCATAAATGAGCAGCAGAACGACTGCGAAGGCTGCGCCGAGATCGCTGAAGAGCTCGAGCGTGAGGTGCCACTCGCCGTCCCATTTGACGGCGGGGTGGGCGTCGTTCGGGGGCTGAATGGAGTTGTATACGGCCACGGGCTCGGGGAGCGCTGCGATGGCTTGGTTCATTTGTAGGATTGCGTATGCGGGGCTCTCGGCTCCTCCCGCCACGTCGCCCAGCACGTAGATCACGGGCATGAGGTTCTTGTGATAGATGCTGGTGTCTTCGAGAGTGCTCTCGACTTTGACGAGCTCACTCAGGGGAACTAGCGCCTGAGCATCGCCGCTAGGGATTCGAATCGACAGCAGATCGGGGAGCCGCGAGCGCTGGGCGCGCGGCACGTCGAGCACGACCTCGACCGCTTCTCGCTCGTTCGGCAGGTGCAGTTGTCCCGCGGATTCGTTGCCCAGCGCGATTCGGAGCGTGCGCGTGACGGTCTCGGCATCGATGCCGTGGAGGGCGGCCTTTTCCTTGTCGACGACGATCACCTCCTTCGGGTGGGGTGATTCCACGTACCAGTCCACATCCACGACGCCTGGAGTCGTGGTGAACAGCTTGCGCAGGGTCTCCGCGAGGTGACGACGTGACGCAGCGTCGGGTCCGTACGCCTCAGCGACGATCGACTGCAATACGGGCGGGCCCGGTGGGACTTCCGCGACAGCAACTCGCGCACCGTAGCGCGCAGCAATCGCCGCAACCGCGGGACGGATGCGCAGCGCGAAGGCATGGCTCTGGACGTTTCTCTGTTCTTTGCTCAGCAGGTTGATTTGTATCTCGGCCGCGCTCGAGCCATGGCGCAGGTCGTAGTGGCGCATCAATCCGTTGAAGCTGTGAGGCGCGGCCGTTCCGACGTAGATCTGGTAATCGGTCACCTCTTTCTCCTTGCGAACGGTGGCCGCGATTTCTTTGGCGGCGAGCGCGGTTCGCTCCAGCGAGCTTTCTTCAGGCATATTGAGGACGATCTCGAGCTCGCTCTTGTTGTCGTAGGGCAGCATCTTGATCAGCACCCAGCGCGCTGGAACGAAGCTCGCTGCGCCGAGCAAGAGCAGCCCGGTGAGTGCCAGGAAGGTCCAACGCCAGCGTGGGCGACTCACGAGTCGAGTCATCAGCCAGCGGTAGGCGCGCGTGGCGCGGCCTTCTGCGTGAGCATGCGAGCCACCGGCGCGAAACGCGAGCAGCCGCGCCGCGGCCCACGGCGTGACCGCGAAGGCGACCAAGAGCGAAAAGACCATCGCCGCGGACGCGCCGACGGGAATGGGCCGAAGATAGGGACCGTTCAGACCGCCCACGAATGCCATGGGCAGGATCGCCGCGATGACGGTGAGCGTGGCCAGCGCGGTGGGATTTCCGACCTCGGCGACGGCTCGCACCGCAATCTCGCGTAAGGACGCGCGCTCTCCGAGCTCGAGATCGCGGTGGCGCACGATGTTCTCCACGACGACGATTGCGTCATCGACCAGGATCCCAATCGAGAAGATCAGCGCGAACAGGGTCACGCGGTTCAGCGTGTAGCCGAGGAGTTGGAAGAGCAGGAGCATCAGAGATAGCGTTGAAGGAATGGCCACCGCGACGACCGCTGACTCGCGCCACCCGAGCATGAACAGCACGAGCAGCGAGACGGAGGCGATGGCGATGGCCAAGTGGAGCAACAGCTCGTCGGATTTTTGCGCTGCTGAGGCCCCGTAATTGCGGGTGACAACCACAGACACATCGCTCGGGATCACGTTGCCCTTCAGGTGCTCGACTTGCGAGAGCACCGCGTTCACGACGCTGACGGCATTGCTGCCGGGGCGCTTGGCGATGGACAGGGTCACCGCGGGCTCTTCGCCCACGGGGGCAGAGCCAGGCGCAACGGCTGCTCCTTTGCCGAATAGGACGTATTGTGTCGGCTCTTCGGAGGCATCCTCCACGTGGGCCACGTCGCGCAGGTACACCGGGCTTCGCCCGCGCACCTCAATGACCGCCGCGCCGACATCTTCTGCACTGCTGAAGAAAGCGCCGGTCTGCACGATGACGTCGCGGTCGCCCGCGGTCAGCGCGCCCGCTAGATCTTGCCGATTGGCTGGCCCGAGCGCGGCGAGCACCTGAAGCATGCCGAGCCCGCGCGCAGCGAGCGCCGTCGGATCGAGCCGAACCCGGACTTCCCGCCGGTAGCCACCGATTAGCTTGGTTTCAGAGACGTCAGGCACGTGCTTGATCGCTGCCTCGACTTCGGCGGTAACCCTGCGCAGCGCGAGGTGGTCATAGCGCTGCGAATGAAAGGTGAGCGCGAGGATCGGCACGTCGTCTATGGAGCGTGCTTTGATCAGCGGCGGAGATGCGCCGCGCGGCATGCGATCTCGGTTGGTTTCGAGCTTTCGATACAGCGCGACCAGCGACCGCTCGGGATCGTCACCCACGTGAAAGCGCACGACGATCAGGGATTGGCCAGGCTGGCTGGTCGAGTAGACGTACTCGACACCTGGGACTTCCCAGGCGAGCCGCTCGATGGGGGAGGAAACGCGGCTTTCGATCTCCGCCGCGCTGGCTCCAGGCATTGCAATCAGGATGTCCACCACCGGGACCTTGATTTGAGGCTCTTCCTCGCGCGGAAGCAGCACGATCGCCAAGAGGCCGACCAGCACGGAGCCGACGATCAGGAGCGGTGTGAGCATGGATCCCGCGAAGGTTCGCGCGATCACGCCCGCGATGCCGAGACGAGACGCGCCGTTCACGGGACCTGCTCCACCTGCGACTGGACCTGTTCCTGTGCCTCGACGCGCTGTCCGTCGGCGAGCTCCGCGCCGGCGGACAACGCCACTGCTTCGCCGCCAGAGAGGCCCGCGAAGATCTCCGCGCGACCCTCGTGTTCGCGCCCGAGTCGGACGAGCCGCAGACGGGCAACACCAGAATCGACGACGAACACGGTCTCCAGCTGGCCGCGACGAGCCACTGCTGCCGCGGGCACGGTGACTGCGAACGATTTGCCGGTCGTGAACGACGCGCGACCGAACTCACCGGAGCGCACGGTCGCAGCTGTGTTTGGTAGGTCGATCTTCACCAGCCGCGTTCGAGTCGCGTCGTCTGCCGCGGGCTGGATCTCGGTGATTGTTCCTGTCAGCTCGTGCTCGAGTTCGGCGAGCCGCACGGGCACTCGAGCACCAGCGCGCAGATCGCGCCCAGCGGACTCCGGGACGCGCGCTTCGAAGCGGAATTTCCCTTGTCCTTCGAGGACCAGCAGTCGTTGCCCGGGCAGAGCGGTGTCGCCGGTGTTGACCAGCTTGGCCGTGATCACGCCGCTGAACGGCGCGCGCAGGGTCGTCCAATCGGCGATGCTCGCAGCCTCATTCTGGCTTGCCTGCGCGAAGTCCCACTGGCTGATCGCGGCGTCGTATTGAGCCCCCGAGATGACGCCATTGTCTTTCAGCGCCACACTGCGCTCGCGTTCGCGGTTCGCAAGTACGGAGCGTGCTCGCGCCTGCTCCAATCGAGCGTCTACCTCGCGCGCCGAGAGACGTACCAAAACTTCGCCAGCGCGAACCGAGGTGCCGATGCCTACGCGAACCTCGGTGATCGTACCGCTGAGCAGAGGAACGATAGTGGCTTCGCGTACGGCGCGCACGCTCCCCACGACCTCGGTGTGGGTCGCTTGCAGCGACCGTTCGGCCCGAACCACGGGAACGGCCCTGATCTCGGCGGGGGGAGCCGCGGGACGGTCCGGCACTGGCGCGCGCGCCGAGCCACAGGCGACCGAGAAGAGCGCCAGCAGCCCGAATACCGGGAGTGGGGGCACGCTGCGTCGGGCGATGCTGATGGAGGTTCTCGAAGGGGTGCGATCTGCTTGCATGCAGTTCGCCCTGAGCACGTCGCGTGCCGAGCCACGCGAGGCGCCTCGAGCCGCTGAACGCCAATCTTTTCCCCTAAATCATTGGAATGGGCGTGGCGCGACTTTTCGCGAATCGCGAGATCTCGTGACGGCGCGAACATGGCAGGATGGCCAGCGATGGGAGCCCAAGACCAGCCGCAGGACCCGCCGCAAGACCGTGACGAGCACGCGGTCCTGCGTACGATTTTGAAAGGGACTGCGAGCGAGACAGGACAGGCCTTCTTCCGGGCGTTGGTCGAGAACCTGTGTCGCGCGCTCGGGACGCATGGCGCTTGGGTGACGGAGTATTTGCCCGACATCGAACGTTTGCGAGCACTCGCGTTCCGGCTAGGCGATCAATGGATCGACGACTTCGAGTTCGTGATACCCGGGACGCCCTGCCAGGTTGCGGTCGAGGAGCGGCGATTGGTTCATTACCCCGATCGAATTGTCGAGCTGTTTCCGAACGAGACCGCGATGCGAAATGCGGGCGCGGTGAGTTACATGGGCATTCCGCTGTTGGATCTCGATGGCAGCGTGCTTGGCCACCTCGCGGTCATGGACCGCCGCCCGATGCCGGCGCGCCCCGAGAACGTCATGCTGTTCGAGATCTTCGCCGGCCGCGCCGCCGCCGAGCTGCGCCGTCTGCGCACGGAGCGCGACAAGCTCGAGGCCGAGCGGCGTGTCCGCTCGCTGACTGACGAAACGGAATATCTGCGGGCCGAGCTGCGCGACTTCGGGCGAGCGGGCGAAATCGCTGGGCGCAGCGAGAGCCTAGTGCAGGTGCTGCAGGACTTGCGGCAAGTGGCGACCACCAACACCACCGTCCTCGTTTTGGGAGAGACGGGGACGGGAAAGGAGCTCTTCGCGCGCGCGATTCACACAGCGAGCGAGCGGCGCAGCAAGCCGCTCGTGAAGGTCAATTGTGCTGCAATTCCTGCCACGCTCATCGAGAGCGAGTTCTTCGGCCACGAACGCGGAGCGTTTACCGGAGCCACGAGCAAGCGCGACGGGCGCTTCACCATGGCTGATGGCGGGACGCTCTTTCTCGACGAGGTTGGAGAGCTGCCGCTCGAGCTTCAGGGAAAACTGCTGCGCGTATTGCAGGAGGGCGAATTCGAGCCCGTTGGTAGCTCGCGCACGCGAAAGGTCGATGTGCGGATCGTGGCAGCCACCAACCGCGACCTCGCCCGCTCGATCAACGAAGGGAAGTTTCGCGAAGATCTGTACTATCGCTTGAGCGTCTTCCCCATCAATCTGCCACCGCTGCGCGAGCGCGGCGATGACGTCATCCTCTTGGCGGAGGAGTTCGCGCGCCAGTTCGCAACCCGCATGGGCCGGCGAATCGAGCCGATTTCCTCGGCTTTCGCGGCGCGGCTCAAGGCGTATGCTTGGCCTGGCAACGTGCGCGAGCTGCAGAATGTGATCGAACGCGCCGTGATCACGGCAAAAGATGGGCAGCTCAACCTCGATCGTGCTCTGCCCGCTGCATCCATGACCGAAATCGCGGCGACGCAGCAGGGTAGGGACGGAGACATTCTCACCATCGACGATCTGGCTCGGCTTGAACGCGAGAACATCGTTCGCGCTTTGGACCGGGCAGACTGGCAAGTGGCCGGCGATTCGGGCGCCGCGCGCTTGCTCGGCATGGCACCGTCGACACTTGCCTCGCGCATGAAGGCGCTGGGCGTCCGCCGCCAAAGCTAAGCGCACCCGTCGCGAGAACTCGTGTCGTCATGAGATCTCGCGAGTGCTCGAGGGCGTCGCTAGCTCGATAAGTGGCGCCTTTTTGGCGATTTCACGGGTTGGCACGGCTCCTGCGAAGGCAGCGATCGTGGTCGCGATTGCGGCTACCAAATCGAACCAGGAGCCATTCATGAATTCGACGTCTACCCCCGTCAACCTCGCTTCTCAGCCATTCGTCTCACCGCCACCGCTGAGCGATTCACTTCGCCGCAGCGAATATGCCGCGCCCGTCGAAGCCTCCAAGCGCGTGCGCTGGGACATCGATGGTGACGTATTCCGCGGGCGCAGCTTCGATTTATCGACCGCCTTTCTTCCCGAGGGGCTCACGCGCCTCGCTGATCTGACGTTCTTGAGCGCGAGCGATCGACGCTTCCTCAACCAGATCCAGGGTAGAACTTACGCGAACATCTTCGGCCTGGTCGAGCGCTACATCGGCGCAAAGATGCTGGAGCTCTCCCGTGACCATTGGTTTGGCGATCAAACCGCGCTCGAAGCGGTTGTCCGCTTCTCCGACGAAGAGCTCAAACACCAGGCGATGTTCCGTCGCATCGAGACGATGCTCGCGCCCGCAATGCCCCCTGGTTACGGCCTGATCCCGAATCCGAATGACGTCGCCGGGTTCGTTCTCGGCAAATCGACGTGGGCGGTGTTGGCGCTCACCTGCCACATCGAACTCTTCACGCAGCTGCACTACCGCGCGAGCATCGCTCCGGATCCGGAACTGTCACCTCTTTACAAGGATATCTTTCTCTTTCATTGGAAAGAGGAATCGCAGCACGCGATCATCGACGAACTCGAGTGGCTCCGCGCAGATGCCGGATTGACGCTCGTGGAGCGCGATTCTGCCGTCGACGACTTCATCGCTCTCGTCGGCGGAGTGGATGGCATCCTTCAAGCGCAGGCGCTCGCGGACGTTGACTACTTCGTCAGCGCCGCTGCGGGCCGCTTCGACGCCAGCGAAACCCAGCGACTCCGCACGGCCGTGCTCAAAGCGTATCGTTACCAATACATCCTGTCGGGTGCCGAGCATCCGCGCTTCCTCAAACTGCTCGGTCGGCTCCTCAACGAGCAGCAGATCACGCGAATCAACACGGCACTCGCGGGGCTCCGCGCCTGACCCTCGTGCACGTTTCAACCGATGAAAGGACGACCATGAATCCGAATCAAGCGCTTTGGGAAAAGGGAGACTTCACCCGCATCGCCGAAACGATGCGGGAAAGCGGCGCAGAGCTCGTGCAGAAGCTCGGCATCACGCGCGGCCTCAACATGCTCGATCTTGGCTGCGGTGACGGCACGACCGCGCTCCCCGCCGCCGAGCGCGGCGCGCGCGTGCTGGGCATCGACATCGCGCGGAACCTCGTCGACGCTGGAAATCGGCGAGCGAGCGAGCGAGGCATCGCGAGCTGCCGCTTCCGTCAGGGTGACGCGACCAATCTCGAGGGCATCGAAGACCGCTCGTTCGATCTCGTGCTCAGCATCTTTGGCGCCATGTTCGCGCCAAAGCCGCTCGACACGGCTCGCGAGATGGTCCGCGTGACCCGCCGCGGAGGACGAATCGTGATGGGAAATTGGATCCCCAAAGACCCGACGCTGGTCGCGCGCGTCTTCGAGATCAGCGGGACTTATTTGCCGCCGCCACCCGAGGGCTTCGTGAGCCCGATGCGCTGGGGTGTCGAACGCGACGTGCTCGAGCGCTTCTCCGCCGCCGGCGTGCCGACAGAGAACATCAAGTGCGAACGCGACACGTTCACGTTCAACTTCAATGGCTCACCCGCCGCATTCGTGTCCCTGTTCCGGTACTACTACGGCCCGACCATGAACGCCTTCGAAGCTGCGGAGAAAAGCGGCAACGCTGACGCGCTCAGCGCGGAGCTCGAGACCTTGTTCATTGCGCACAACCGCAGTAAGCGTGCCGATCTCAGCTCGATCCCTGCAACGTTCCTGCGCGTCACCGTTACGCTTTGATGGGATCGCACCCCCCGGCGCCCTGGCGCTCCGGGGGCGCTTTGGCGGAGTATCCATTGAGTGGTAATGGATACTCCGCCCCGTAGGGTCTAATTGTGAAACCACGCCGCACTCCCTCATCGGTCGCACTGTGGCGCCGTCAGTCACTCGAGATCATGTCCTCAGAGGACGTTGCGAGTCGGCGGGTTGGTCCCGAACCGCCTGCCGAGTGGGCGCGTCACGTCCGCCGCCTCATGAGAGCGTCGCGGAGCCCAGTCGAAGGCCCCTCTTGGTGGACGCCGCTCAAGGCCTACTTCGGCAATTTCGAAACCCGCACGGATCCCCGTGGCTACTTTTGGGACGGAATGCAGCGGCTTGGTCCGCACGATCGTCCGCTCGTGTTCTTTCAGTTGACGCTCGCGGGCTGGGGCAACTTCGAGATCTATGGTCGTCCGCCGCAGCGGCAAACGCCGGGCAGCGCATTCTTTGCCGTGATCCCTTCACGACACCGCTACTACCTCCCAGAAGGCTCACCCGGGTGGACTTTCGCGTGGATCGGTATTTATCACCCGTACATTTTGCGTCGCATCGCAAAGCTCGTTGAGGGCAGCGGCCCTGTTCTGTCACTCTCGCCCTCGAACCCGCTCACGACCGCAGCGCTGCGCCTCGTGCAGGGCGCGTTCGAAAAAGGTTTTCGCGATCACTTGGAGGTCGAGCTCGCCTTGTTCGAATTCCTGACCGTGTACGAACGCTTGACCGAACAGATGAGCGATCCTGGGGACGAACGCCGCACGCTGCTCGACTGGGTGCGCGAGCTAGTGCTCGCCTCGCCCAAGAGTCCATTGGACGTCGGCGTGGTCGCAGCAAAGCGGGGCATGAGCCGCAGCCATTTCAGCCACTATTTTCAGTCACGCACCGGCCGCACTCCCGCGCGCTTCATGATGGAGGTTCGTGTCCAGGAAGCTGCTCGCCAACTCCTGACCTCGCAGCGCTCTCTGAAAGAGATCGCGAGCGCCTGGGGCTTTGCCAACGTGAATCACTTTGGCAAAACATTTCAGCGCTATCAACAAATGAGCCCCGGGTCTTACCGCCGCTCCTTTGGCGGTTAACCAAGTTTCCTTTGCAGCAATCGGGTCGACGCCTCGGCGAGACTCTCGAGCGTGAACTCGTGAAGTCCCGCAGGTTGTTTTTCTCCAGTCACAATTAGGCTGTGACACCCGGCGGCGTCGCCGATGAATTCGCAAATGCGTGCCTGCCACCGGGCGCGCACACGCTGTCACATTCAGACCCAAGCGCGTTTTTCGCGAGCAGACAGAAATCGGTCGAGCTACGAGATGTGAAGGTCAATGAAAGCTCGTCGCAACGCCCTGTCGACTCTCGGGATGAGCGGAGCCATGGCTTCGCTGCTGCTCATCGCCTTTGGCTGTTCCAGCGCTGAGGCTCCGAGGAACGCATCTCCTATGGGTGGGGTTGGCGGCCATGTCGCTGCTGCTGCGGGATCATCTCCAAGCTCGGCCAGCGGTGGCCGAAGTCAAACCGTGGCGGCTGGTGGCACGGCTGGCATTTCTAGCGCGAGCGGCGGGTTCGGTGGTGTTGGTGGCGGCGAAGCCGCCGGAGCTGGTTCCGGTGGCGCGGGTACCAGCGATGGTGGGCAGGGACCTAGCGGAGGAGCGACCGGCTCAGCCGGTGGAATGGCGGGGAGCGCGGGCGCGTCGGGGAGTGCGGGCGCGTCGGGGAGCGCAGGAGGTCCTGCGCACTCGGGTCCCCCAATGGGATGGGCGTCTTGGAACACCTTTGCGGCCAAGATCAACTACACGGTCATCAAGGGCCAGGCTGACGCGATGGTGTCGAGCGGGCTCAAGGCGGTCGGCTACCAATTCGTCAACATTGACGAGGGCTGGTGGCAAGGCACGCGCGACACCGCTGGCAACATCACCGTCGATCAGTCTGACTGGCCCGGAGGAATGAAGGCGATCGCCGACTACATCCACGGCCTCGGGTTGAAAGCAGGGATCTACACCGACGCAGGCAAGGACGGTTGCGGCTACTACTTTCCGACCGGGCGCCCCGCGGCTCCGGGTTCAGGCAGCGAAGGCCACTACGAGCAAGACTTTCTCGCGTTTTCGCAGTGGGGATTCGATTTCGTCAAAGTAGATTGGTGCGGCGGGGACAAAGAAGGCTTGGACGCGCAGACCGCGTACCAGGCAATTGCGAGCGCGATCGCCAAGGCCACGAAGCAAACGGGTCGAGAACTTACGCTGTCGGTTTGCAACTGGGGCAAACAAAACCCATGGAATTGGGCCCCCAGCATTTCGACCATGTGGCGGACGAGTGCCGACATCATCTACTACGGCGATTCCGCAGACATGGCTCGAGTGTTCGGCAACTTCGACTCGGCACAACACGCGATGGCGCAGAGCCCAGGGCACTACAACGATCCGGACATGCTGATCGTCGGCATGTCCGGATTCTCGACTGCGCAAAACCGGACGCACCTCGCGCTCTGGGCAATTGCGGGCGCGCCCCTTCTCGCGGGCAACAATCTGGCAACCATGAACGCGGAAACCAAGAGCGTGCTCAGTAGCCCCGAGGTCATCGCGATCGACCAAGACCCCCTCGCGAAGCAAGGGGTCAAGGTTTCGGACGGGCAAGGCAAGCAGGTGTACAGCAAGGTGCTATCGGGTACCGCTCGCCGAGCGGTCCTGCTGCTCAACCGTTCGACGTCGGCGGCGAATATCGCGGTTCGCTTCGCAGACATCGACCTTGGCTCGAGCGCGACAGTGCGTGATATCTGGGCCGCCCGCGATTTGGGACGCCAAACGACGAGCTACTCCGCCAATGTGGCCGCTCAGGACTCCGTGCTCTTGCTCGTCACCGGCGAGTAGTCATTTCACGCTCGCAAACACGCGATCCCAGCCCGCCAGCCGCGCTATAAAGCGCCATGGCGTCAGTTCAAACAGCGCGGGCCGATGAATAAGGCGGATTGGTCCTTGCTCGGCACGATGTTGGCCGGCTTCTTCGCGATCATGAATCCGATCGCCAACATTCCCATCTTCTTGGGGCTGACGGAAGGTTATGGGGTTGAAGCTCGGCGGCGCGTGGCGCTGCGGTCGACGTTGATTGCGTTCTGTACCGTTGCAGTGTTCACGCTGCTCGGACAGCTGATCTTTTCGATGTTTGGGATCACCATCGCGGCGTTTCGTATCGCGGGTGGCGTGATCATTTTTCTCATCGGCTATCAGATGCTGCAGGGTGAGATCTCTCCGACGCATCGGACGCGGCGCGTACGAGACGCGAGCAGCGAGGCAGGTGGCGTGAGCTCGCGTCCTTCCGGCATTGACGACGAGGGCATGCTATCGGTCGCGATTTCACCGCTGGGCGTGCCGCTGCTAGCGGGACCCGGGACGATCGTCACCGCGATCGGTTTCTCCGCAGGTCATTGGCGCCACGCATTGATGAGTCTGATCGCTTTCGCTCTCTTATGCGGGACGACCTGGTTCGGCTTCGTGGCAGGCGAGCGGTCGGTCCGCTACTTGGGTACGTCGTTTTTGACCGTCATCACGCGCTTGATGGGTTTGATTTTGGCCGTCGTTGGCACGGAGATGTTTTTGGAAGGGCTGCGGGGCGCGTTTCCGTCGTTGCGGTGAGGTTTGGTGTCGACAGGCGAGCAGAGCACGGCCGAGTCACCCCAACTTCCGCACGCCAAGCTCCTTCACCGCCTCGACAAATAACCGCAACGGCGCCGACTTCCGCGCAACGCTCGGAAAATAGATAAAGAACCCCGGCACCGTCGGCGCATATCGTTCCAATACAATTCTCAGCTTTCCACTTCGCAGCTGCTCCCGCACGTGCGGCTCGAATGCATAACTCAGACCCACGCCTTGCTCTGCGAGCGAGGCATTCAAGCGCGAGTCACTCGTGACAATTCCTCCGCGCACTGGCACGCGCCAGTTCCGGCGACCGCGCTCGAGCTCCCAGGCGTACAGTGCTCCCGTCGTTTGCGAGCGAAACGTGATGCATTCGTGGCGCAGCAGATCTTCGGGTCGCTCAGGCGTGCCGCGTTGCGCGAAGTAGCGAGGCGCACCGACGACGACGAATCGAAAAGCGTCGGTAACACGCACTTGGACCATATCGCGTTCGATCGATTCGCTCAGTCGGACCCCGGCGTCGTATCCCTCGGCCACGATGTCGACCAAGCGCTCCTCGAGCACGAGCTCAACCTCGATGCGCGGATGGCGCGCCCGAAAAGCGGGTAGTACGGGATCGATTACGAAGGGCACTGCCGCGCGAGGCACCGAGAGCCGCAGGCGTCCGAGCGTTTCGCCGGGGCGCGCGGAGACTTCGGCGAGCGCGGCCGCGACTTGCCCGAGTGACGGCCCTGCTCCTTCGATGAGTTTGCGGCCAGCGTCGGTAGGCGACACGCTGCGCGTTGTGCGGGCGAGCAATACGACCTTCAGCTGTTCCTCGAGCTGGCGCACCGACTGACTCACAGCGGAGCGCGTGACTCCGAGTTCGCGCGCGGCCCCGCTGAAGCTGTGGTGGCGAGCCACTGCTAGAAATGCCTGCAATTGAGGGAACGGCAGCGGCGCCATATCGCAAATGCGCCGCACTCGCGCGCGATTGTCAAGTACAGCTAAACAGGGCGTCATCGACACGCCGACTACTGCTCCCAGGCGAGTGGGCGCATGCTGTTGCACGTGAGAGAGGAGAACGACCATGAATAAGCGCACGTTGGGAAACAATCTGCAGGTATCGGCCATCGGTTATGGGGCGATGGGTCTCTCGTTTGGCTACGGTCCACCCACTGACAAGGCACAGGCGATTGCGGTGATTCGCGCGGCCGTCGAACGCGGCGTGACGTTCTTCGACACGGCGCAGGTGTATGGGCCGTTCAAGAACGAAGAGGTAGTGGGGGAGGCCCTCGAGCCCTTCCGCGGACAGGTCGTGATTGCGACCAAGTTTGGCTGGAATATCGATCCAGAGTCTGGTCAGCATCTCGGGGGGGTGAACAGTCGCCCAGAGCTCATTCGTCGCCTCACCGAGGGCTCGCTGAAGCGTCTGCGAGTGGAGGCGATCGACCTCTATTATCAACACCGCGTCGATCCGAACGTGCCCATGGAAGAAGTCGCCGGCACGGTGAAGGACCTGATTGCCGAAGGCAAAGTGAAGCACTTCGGCATGTCGGAGGCCGGCGTTCAGAACATTCGCCGTGCTCACGCGGTCCTGCCGGTCACGGCATTGCAGAGCGAGTATTCGCTCTGGTGGCGAGAACCCGAACAGCAGATCTTGCCGACACTCGCCGAACTCGGGATTGGCTTCGTCCCATTCAGCCCGCTCGGAAAAGGGTTTCTCACAGGGAAAATTGACGAAAGCACCGAGCTCGACGCTGGAGACTTCCGCAATACGGTGCCGCGCTTCTCGTCGGAGAACCGGCAGGCCAACGCCGCCATCGTCGAACTCGTGAAGCGCATTGCCGCGCGTAAGAAGTCCACGCCAGCGCAGGTGGCGCTCGCGTGGATCTTGGCGCAAGCACCGTGGATGGTGCCGATCCCCGGGACGACGAAAGCGTCGCGCCTCGAAGAGAATCTGGGCGCGGCGGACATCGAACTCACCAAAGAGGATCTGCGCGAAATCGCTGACGCCTGCGCGCGCATCGAGATTCGCGGAGAGCGCTACAGCGCCGCCAATCAAGCGATGATCGACCGTTGACGAGTTTCGAACACGCGGCTAGCCGGCGAGCCAAAGTCGTGGGCGTTCTGTTGAAGAAGGATTAAGAACCAACGCGACTAGGGCCAGCAACTGGTCGCGGAGCACGCGCGTTAGCGCTCGTCAGTAGCTCCTGCGCTCATGAACAAGGAGGTCCGCTCTCGATCCTGATGCGTCCATTCGCCGTAGGACTATGCTGGGGAAGTGTCCTCGGTCGGGGATTTTGACCTGCGTCGGACAACCGGGTGGAGATGAAAGAATGACGTCACAAGTCTTCGAGGTTCCAAATTCGGGAAGCAGCACGCTACTCACATTCATGTTGCTCGCGCCGCTGGTCTTATTGGCCGTTCTGGCGATCGTGCTTTGGCCGCGGCCGCTGCAAGTCGAGGTCACGTCGAACGAGCTGAAGATCCGTGGCAGCATTTACGGTCGCACGCTAGCGCGCGCGGATCTCGTGCTCGATGCCGCGCGCGGGGTCGATCTGAGTCGTGAGCCCTCGCTGCTCCCGGTGCGGCGGAGCAACGGGATCGGTCTCGCCAATTACCAGGTGGGCTGGTTTCGTTTGAAGGACGGTGAGCGCGCGCTGTGCTTTCTGACTCGCAAGGACTCCGTTCTCTACCTGCCGACGAGGCAGAAATTCGCCTTGCTGCTGAGCCTCTCCGCTCCAGAACAGCTGTTGGAGGCGCTGCGGAAGTGAACCGCCGCGTCTCGCTCGGGCCAGGATTCGCGGGCGCTTAGCTCGGTTCCCCTCGTCTGCGGATTGGAATATCGATGCGAGTGGGGGGCTCACTCTTTGCGGCGCGGATTCGGTCCGACACCACGTCTTTGAACTCACTGCTCGTAAATGGCTTTTCCAGTTTGAGGTTGCCAACGTCGCTCAGGTACTCGGCCGCCACCGGGCCGAACGCGCCGCCAGTGATGAACACGAGTCGCGCGGCAAGCGCCGGATCGTGCACGACCAACCAGTGATGAACATCCATCCCTGTCACTTTGGGCATCATCAAATCGCACAAGATCAGGTCGAACGAGCGGTCATGCTGCAAGATGGCGAGCGCCTCGTCACCCGAAGAGGCGCTCACCACTTCATGAGCAATGAGCAAGCGCTCCATCACGAGTCGCAGCGGCGCTTCGTCGTCGACAATCAAGACTCGCCCGCGCATGTTCGCTAGCAGCGATTCAGGCAGATGCTGCGTCGATCGTAGCTCTGCGGCTTCGCTCCAGACTGGCAACCGAACGACGAAGCGCGTGCCCTTGTTCAGCTCGCTCTCCACTCGAATATCACCGCCGAACTCGTCGATGATGTCGCGACAGATCGAAAGCCCCAGGCCTGAGCCAGTACCGATACGTTTGGTACTGAAGAAAGGATCGAAAATGCGCGTCAAATTCTCTGGCTTGATGCCGGCGCCTGTATCCTCGACTGCCACGCAAACACTGCCCTCTTCGCTCCAAGTACGAACCGTGATCGCGCGGGTCTCGCTCTCGGCTACCGCGTGTGAAGCGTTGATCAGCAAGTTGAGGAAGACCTGCGAGAGCTTCCCCTCGGATGCCCAAACCAGCGGGATTGGTTCGAAGGTAAGTGTCAGCGAGGAGTGGAGTCGAAGCTCGTTGGACGACATGGCCACTGCACTCTCGATGGCACGTTGAAGATCGAGTTTGCACAAGTCGGACGTATCGACGCGAGCGAATGTACTCAGCGCTTTCGAAATTCGTGCGATCCGTAGCGCGCCGTCGAGCGCGTCACGAGCTCGTTCGCTCGCGCCTTGCAACGCGCTCGGTTCGAGCAATGCGGAGTCTTCTCCGACGATCTCGTCGTATACTGCGTCGTCGACCAAGCGTCGCAACCCAGCCCTGCAGCGGGCGCTCACGATCGCGAGCCTCGGCAGCAGCTGAGCTAGGTCGTCAACGTTGGCGAGCACGTAAGCCAAGGGGTTATTGATCTCGTGGCCCATGCTGGCAGCTAAAAGGCCCATGCTCGCCAGGCGCTCGGTCTGCGCCGTGGCAGCGCGCCGCTTTCGTTCTTCGGTCTGATCGCGGACCGTGGCCTGCAGGAGAAATCTGCTGCCAGACTCGATGCGCGCCAGAACCACCGTCGCGGCAAACTCCTCGGTTGGCCTTCGCTGGAACGTCCACTCGAACGAGGCCGAACCGTTTCGCAGCGCAGCGCCAAACAATGCTTCCATCCGCGTTTGCGAGTAGCTGTTGTCGGGTTGTCGCTCCGGCGAGCACTGACGAATGGAACGCGACAGCAACTCCTGTTCGTCCCGCGCGCCGAACATGCCGATACTGGCCGCGTTGCAGGCGCAAAATGTCCAATTCGGGGGCGTGAGCGTGAAGAAGGCATCCGGCGTACTCTGAAGCAGCAATCGATGATGTGCCTCGCTAGCTTGTAGCGTTCCCTCGGCGCGCTTGCGTTCCGTGATATCGACCAGCACCGTGCGACTGACTCGGTCGCGACCGTCGCCCTGCGCTGTCCGGGCTTCGAGTCGCACCCAAAACGACTTGCCGTCGATGTCATGCAGCCGCAGTTCGCAGTTGCGCGGCGCACCACTCGCGAAGAGTTCGCGGTGGTGCATGTAGTACACGTCTTGATCCGCCGGCAGCACGAAGTGGGTCCACGACTGCTTGAGGATCTCGCTCCTGGTCACGCCGAGCAGGCCTGTCGCCGTCAAGTTTGCCTCGAGAACGATGCCGCCCTCATCAATCGTCAGGTAACCGACGGGCGCGAGGTCATAGAGCTCGAAGTAACGCGCACGCGTCCGCTCCAATAGCTCTTGGGACGAGCGCAGCTCTTCGTTCTGCAGCTCGAGCTCGATATGATGCACTCGCAGATCATGGAGGAGCGCGCGCGCTTCTTCCACCGACAAGCGACTGACGTTCTCTGGGATGAGCGCGTTTCGCTCTCGCGCTTCCGCGAACGCCCGCAGCCGCAAGCGCTGCGCCGTGTCCGCATCGCTGCCGAGAAGCGCGTCAGATTGCCTGATTTCCGGAGTATCAAGCTTCTCGACCATCTGCGTCCCCCTTGGTTTCGCGCTCGATCGTGGATACGGCGTACACTTGGCCGAACTCGTTCAAAAGCGCTGTTGCAATCAGCGAAATCGCAATCACTCTCCCGTCCTTGGTTAGCCGTGCGGTGCGGTATGGCTCCAGCACTTCTGCGCGTACCAGGCGCGCGATCACTGCGAGCGCGGCTTCGCGTTGACCCTCCGGAAACAGGCGCTGAATGTTCATGCCCAGGGCTTCCGCTTCGGAATAGCCGTAGCGTCTGACCGCGGTCTGATTCCAGGCCAAGATTCGGCCGTCGAGGGCTTGCACGGTAACGGCATCGCCGGCGTCGCGCATGACCGCCGCCATCCGGCGCAACGATTCGTGCTCGAGCAATACGGTTTGTGCGCGTCGTTGCTCGGTCACCTCCATGAAGGTGATCACGGCGCCCTCAATCACGTTCTCCAGCGTTCGGTAAGGTCGGATGCGAAGCAGATGCCAGGCGCCCGCGTGCGTTTGGACCTCGACCTCCTTGGGCGTGAGCGTGTCGAGCACGTCCTGCACGTCCAAGACCAAGCGGTCATACCCTTGCAGGTTGTTGACGATGTGCGAAAGCGGTCGCCCGATGTCGCTACGGATCAGGTTGATCAGTTGCGTGACCGCGGGGGTGAAGCGCTGAATGCACAGCTGATGGTCGACGAACACCGTGCCTACACCGGTACCCGCGAGCAAATTGTTCATGTCGTTGTTGGCGCGCGAAAGGTCGCCGACTTTGGCTTGCAGTTCGGAGTTTACGGTCGCAAGCTCCTCGTTGACCGATTGCAGCTCCTCCTTCGAGGTCTCGAGCTCTTCGTTGGTCGACTGCAGTTCCTCATTGGTGGATTGCAGCTCCTCGTTGGATGAGCGGAGCTCTTCGTTGGCAGTTTGCATCGCTTCGTGCGTGCTGAGCAGGTGGTCGTCTTTGGCCCGCAGCTCTTGTGTCAATCGAGCGATCTGTCGCTCCGCGTCGCTGCTCGGCGCCGTCGTAGCCGCGTCGTCTGTGCGGGGAGCAAGCTCCGAATGCGCGAGGAACGACACCAGAAATAGCCTGGAAGCGTCCGCGCTCGGTTTGTCGGGAACGACCGGTTCGACGCTGAGGTCGATGGTCGTAAAGTCGCCATTGGTCTTGACTCGCACGTTGGTGCACGTGATGCGCTCGTTCTGCACGGCTGCCCGCCGCAGGGCGCTGGCCAAGTCTTGTCGTAGGCCTTGGCGCGCCATCTTGAGGATGCTCAGGTCCGCCTCGCCTGACGACGGCTCCAGGAACTTGCCCGCTTGACCGTGCAGGTAAAGCAGATCCCCGTGTTCATTCACGAGCGCCGCGGTTGGCGCGCGTAACAGGAGCGCGTGCTCGATCAGTCCGCGAAGCGGCGGGCCGCTCGTTCTCGCGGTCTGTCGCGCATGACTCGAGCTGGCTGATGTCTCGCTCGTGCGCGGCAAAAACTTTCCGAACGAAGATGGCTTGAACGCGCGGTTGTCTCCCTGCCACTGATAGAGCTTCGCCTTTCGTCCCACAGGCGAAAAGAGCTCTGCAAAGTCGCCGATGGTCTCGGAGGAGCCGAGCAAAAGCAGCCCGGCCGGGTTCAGCGCGTAGTGAAAAAGCGGGATCAGCTTGCGCTGCAGCTCCGGCCCCATGTAGATCAAAAGATTGCGGCAACTGACCAAATCGAGCCTGGAAAATGGGGGATCCTTGATTACGTCGTGCTCCGAGAACACCAGTAAATCGCGAATGTTCTTGTGAATTCGGTATCCGCCGTCCTCCACGGAGAAGAAGCGCGCCAATCGTTCGGGCGAAACGTCGCTGGCAATACTGGCCGGATACAATGCGGCACGCGCGGTATCAATCGCGCGCGCGTCGATGTCCGTCGCGAAGACTTGAACCTTGAAGGTTTTCTTCAGGGCGTCCATCTGCTCTCGGAGTAGGATTGCCAGGGAGTACGCTTCCTCGCCCGTCGAGCAACCAGTCGTCCAAACTCGGAAGGGAGAGTCGGCAGCTTTTCCCATGAGCACCGACCCAAGTTGCTGCTGGAGCGTCTCGAACACTTCCTTGTCGCGGAAAAAGCTGGTCACTCCAATCAGCAGATCGCGAAACAGCGACTCGATTTCCTGCGGGGTCTCCTGCAGGTAGCGCAGATACTGATCGATCAGCTCGATCTGGTGCACGGCCATGCGTCGTTCCACACGCCGGCCAATGGTATTGGGCTTATATTGCGAGAAGTCGTGACCGGTGTGCGCACGGAGTAGTTCGAAGATCCTCTTGAGTACGTCGTCCGCCTTCGCAATCGGATCCGCGTTGCGAACGGCACGCTTGTTCAGGGCGTAGCCGGCGTAGGAGATGAGCTGCGCGGCCATTTCCGCGGGCGGCAAGGTGTAGTCGATGAGCCCCGTGCCGATCGCGCTGCGGGGCATTCCGTCATATTCGGTCGAGTCGGGGTTTTGCGCCATGGCCATGCCGCCCTCGGCCTTGATCGCGCGTACGCCTTGCGTGCCGTCACTGCCGGAGCCCGACAACACGACGCACATCGCGCGTTCTCGTAGGTCGTGTGCCAGCGAGCGAAAGAAGAAGTCGACCGATAGCCGCTGACCGCGCTGCGCAGTGGCCTCGAGTAGGTGCAGCGTGCCGTTGACCAACGCCATGTCGCGGTTGGGCGGAATGATGTAGGTGCAATTGGGCGATACCCGCATGCCGTCTTCGACTTCGAAGACTTGCATGCGCGTGTAGCGCTTGACGAGCTCGACCAAGAGACTCTCGTGGTCTGGCGCTAGGTGCTGCACCAAGACGAACGCCATGCCACTGTCCGAGTGTGCGGGCATGCCGGAAAAGAAGGCTTCGAAAGCCGCCAAGCCGCCGGCGGATGCACCGATACCGACGATCGGAAAGCGCGAATTCTGTGCCTCGCCCGGGGATTGCCGATGGGTCAGGTCCGTATCGTTCGACTCTTCGAGACTCATGGCTACGCTACACTTTCAGGCACAGAATGCAGTTTGCCTCAGCTGGTCGGTGCCGCGTCGCTTGCTGCACAGTGCGAGTCGATCATCGCGAACAGGGAAGGCAAGTCGATGGGCTTGGGCAAACAGGCCAGCCCCGGAGGCGTCACGTCAGGAGCCGATGTGGAGATGCAAACGGGCAACTCGGCCAGCCTCAGGTCGTCGCTCATCGCGCGCAGCAGTCCGAGGCCATCCATGCGAGGCATGAACAAGTCCAGCAAGACAAAGCAAACCGCGTCGGTTGCGCGCAAGAGCGATAGACCATCGATGCCGTCCGACGCGGTGAGCACTCGATAGCCTCGTCGCTCGAGGACGGTTTGAAGCAACTCACGCGTGTCGTCGTCGTCCTCCACCACGACCACGACACCCAGACAGGCGACAGTAGACATCACACCACCACCGGCTGTTTTGGTAGCGTCACGGTGAAGGTCGTGCCCAATTCCGCGCTCGATTGCACGACTGTCGTGCCGCTGTGAGCGGCAACGATCTGTTGGCAAATGAACAGTCCGAGACCGAGGCCCTGGGCTGCTGCGGCCTTGGCGTGCCGGGCACGCCGGAACGGATCGAACAAATAGGGCACGAGGTCTTCCGGAATGGGTATTCCGAAGTTGTGTACGCTGCAGGTGACCGCCAACTGCGTCGCCTCGACATTGATTGCCACCGCACGCTCCGTTCCGCCGTAGCTCACGGCATTGGCGATCAAGTTCGAAAAGACCTGAGCCATGCGATCCGTGTCCCAAAGCCCACGGGCGTCCCCCGTAGCGGTCATCTCGATTCGATGTTGCGGGTTGGCGGTCTTCAGCTCCTCGACCGCTTGCGTGCAGATCGCGCTCAGGTCGCAGGGCTCACGCAGGAGCGCGATACCGCCGCCCGAACGGGCGCGGGTGAAGTCCAGCAATTGCGTGATCATGCGTTCCATGCGCTTGGCGCTGCCGCCGAGCCGCGTGAGCAGCTTCTTCTCAGCTTCGGCTGCCGTCTCCATGAGCAGATGTTGCGCCATCAATACCGCATTGAGGGGGTTTCTCAGGTCATGCCCGAGAATGCCGATGAACAGCTCACGGAAACGCTCGCTCGAGTCGCGGTCGACGGCGATCGCAATTTGGTCGGCGATCGTGGCAATGGTTGTCCGCATGCCTTCGGACAGTTCGACGTTGGTGTACACCGCTATCACGCCGACTAGGCGCTGACCGACGATCAACGGGTAACCGGCAAAGGACACCAGGGCCTCGCGCGTGGCCCACTCCTGGTCGGCCATGCGCGGATCGCCGATCACGTTCTGGATCACGATCGGTTGCCGATTCTTTGCGATCAGTCCTGCTTTCCGCGACCCGATCGAGACGTGGACGTGCGGCCCGGCGCTGGGGACGTACACACCCGCGCTGGCGTGCAGCTCGAGCAGATCGCGCGTGGAATCGTAGGTCCAGATCCGGGCGGAGGCTGCGCCCATCGCTACCAGTGTGGTGCAGCACTGGGTCAGCTGGGCCGCTAGGGTCTCTTGCCTGACCAGCGCATGGCCGACTTGCTCGCCGAGTTCTGCGCGATTGCGCGCGTCGCATTCTCGCGTAACGTCGAACGCGAACAGCGAAACGCCGTCGACCGTTCCTTTTGCGTCTCGAGTGGGCACATAGACGTAGTTCAGACGGAGTTGATGCTCCGTGCCTGCTCGCGACACGCTGGCAGCGAGCTCGCTTGCCGACTCGGGCTTTCCGGAAGCCATCACTCGCCGTAGCACGTCGTCCAACCCCTGACCGCGCAGCTCTGGCAGCGCAGTGAGCAGCGGCTTACCCTCCACATCACTCGCTTTGGTCCGCCGCCAAAGCTCGAGGCAACGTGGGTTGGCGAATGCCACGACTAGGTCGCTGCCGCGGATCAGCGCAATCGCAGCCGGTGCGGCGTTGAACAGGCCCTCCATCAAACGCCGTGCGGCCTCTCGCTCATGCTCCACTTCGTCGCGTAGCGCGGCGATCTTCAACTGCGACGAAACACGCGCTAGCAAGTCACCAGCGGAAAACGGCTTGATCAAGTAGTCGTTTGCGCCGGCCTGCAACGCTTGCAATGTCGATTCTTCACCCGCCCGCGCCGACAACAAGAGCATTGGCAGATTCTGGGTCGCCGGGGCCGCGCGTAGCGTGCGCAATAGGCCGAAACCGTCGAGCCGCGGCATCATCACATCCGCTACGACCAAGGCTGGGCGCTCGCGAGCGATCGCCTCGAGCGCTGCGATGCCATCCTCGACTGCTTCGACTCGCCACTTCCGACTCAGTAGGCGAGTGACGTACTCACGCATGTCGGCATTGTCGTCTGCGAACAGCACGCGGTCTCGAGCGGCTACCGCAACTTGCTCTGGAGTCGCGGGAGGCACGCTGGAGCGAGTCGGACGGCGTACCGGGTCCCAACTACGCGCCTCTTCCACGAAGGCGGGCGCGTTCGACGTCACTTGGTCGACGCCTTCCCCCGAAACCAGCTGTTCCTTCGGCAGGTGCCCGGAGCCGCGCGGGATGCGAATGGTGAAGGTCGTTCCCGTGCCCACCGCGCTCTCAACCACGACCTCTCCTCGGTGCATGCGTGTGAGTTCGCGCACGAACGCAAGCCCGATGCCCGACCCTTCGTGAGTTCGCGACCGCACCCCCTCCACGCGATAGAAGCGCTCGAATAGGCGAGGTAAGTCCTGCGACGCGATGCCAACGCCGGTGTCTGCGACGTCGAGCGCGACGCATTCGCCTTCGACCCGCAAACGCACGCTGATTGAACCGGCGAATGTGAATTTGAAGGCATTGGACAGTAAATTCAGAACGATCTTCTCCCACATGTCGCGATCGACATAGACCGGCTCGGGGAGGGGCGGACAGTCCACGACCAAGTCGAGGCCGGCGCGCGCGATCGTTGCACGAAAGCTGGTCGCCAAGTCGCTCGTCGACGCAGCCAGGTCGGTGGCTTGGTAAGAGGCCTCGACGCGACCTGCTTCCATGCGCGAAAAGTCGAGTAAGGTATTTACCAACTTGAGCAGGCGCAACGCATTGCGCTGAACGACGTCGAGCCGTCCGCGTTGTGTCGTACCGGGAGTCGACTCTGCGCGCATGTCCTCGAGCGGTCCGAGCAACAGTGTGAGCGGCGTGCGAAACTCGTGGCTCACGTTGCTGAAGAACGCCGTCTTGGCGCGCTCGACCTCCGCCAGCCGCTTGGCACGTTGTCGCTCCTGTTGGTAGGCGCGCGCGTTTCGAATTGCCGCGGCCACGTGATCGGCGGCTAGGTCGAGGAACGTGCGATACTGGCTATCGAGCTCGCGATACGGGCTTACGCCCACCACCATTACGCCGTAGGCTTGCGACTGCTCTGGTGAGAACAGCGGTAGAATTACCACTTGGTCGGGGACTTGGGTCCACGCGCCGCGAGGCAAACCCATCCAGGCGACGCCGGCGACGACTGACGAAGTGCGACTTTCGAGCGCATTCCGCATGCCTTGGCGCAAGGCGCGATCCACGGGCCACACCGCGGTGCAGCCCTCCGCAAAGGTGATCGTTTCGGGCAGAGAGCCGTCGAGCAGCGCCTGATCGAACCCAGACGAGCCGGCAAGATCGGCGCGGTCGCCGCTGGTGTCCAGCAAGTACAGGAGAGCACAGGGAACGTCGCGATCGTTGCCGGCAAGGATGAGCGCGGCCTGTGCGCAGGCCCCCGCGCCCGTCGCAGCATTGCCAGCTTGGCGAGCGAGATCGCGAAGCGTGGCTAGCTGCCTGGCGGCATACACTTCTTCAGTGATCTCCGCGACCGTGCCGAGCACACCTCCGATGCCCGCCCCTAGCAACGATTCGTCTGGCACCGGGCTGTACGCGAACTTGAAATGGGTCTCTTCCAGGAACCCCCTGCGATTGACCAGCACCATCAGGTCGTCGCTGCCCGTCGCGGGTTGACCGCGAAGGGGTGCCTCGATCATCGGCCCGACCACGCCCCAAATGTCCGCCCAACACTCAGCCGCCGGCTGCGCTAAGGCTCGCGGGTGCTTGGTAGCGGGGATCGACCGAAAGGCGTCATTGTAGATTTGCACCAAGTCTGGTCCCCACCAGAGCACGAGCGGCGAGCGGTTCTTCAGCACCATACCCACCATCGTTCTCAACGCTGGTGACCAGTTGCCCACGCTGCCGAGCGAAGTCTTGGCCCAGTCGATTCGACTGAGCAAAAATCCCACTTCACCGCCCTCGGCAAACAGTGATTTGTCGTTACCTGGGCGAGACTCGAACTGACTCGACTCCGAGCTATTCACCCGCTGCGCGCTGGCGCGTGAGCCCCAGGTGTGGGGCTACACGCCGGCGGTGGTCGGTCGTGCTGGGATACATCAGGTACAGGGTGCCAGCTCGTCGAGCGGTAAACAAGTCAGCACGGTGCGAATACGAGTGTGACATTCCTGCCGCGCTGCCATCAATGGCAACTCAATCGCGCGCGTGGATCTCCCCGCCTGGGCTCAATGAATCTTCGCGCTCTGCTCACTCGGAGCCGGGGGCAGCAACAGAATCTCAATCCGGCGATTCTTCCGCCGTCCGTCCTCGTTTGCATTGCTCGCGGCCGGTCGGAATTCACCGAACCCCGCGGCGACCAAGCGAGAGCCTGGGATCTTGCCTTTTTCCTGTAAGAAGCGCACGACGTTCGTCGCGCGCGCCGAAGAGAGTTCCCAGTTGGTCGCGAAGCGCTCTTGGGTCTTGGCGCTGACGACGCGCGTGCTGTCGGTGTGGCCTGCGACTTGAATGCCGAAGGTGGGCAGTTCGAAGAGGCTGCGCGCGATCTGCTGGAGCACTGACTGGCCGCCTTCGCTGACTTCGGCTTGGCCTTTGTCGAAGAGAATGTCGTCCGTCATGTCGAGGACGAGTTCTTGGCCGCGCCGGCGGATGCGAATGTTGCCGCTGGTGATTTCGGGCGCGAGCTTCTGCGCGAGTTCGCCTTGCACCCGCTTCAACTCGGATTCGATTTTCTCTTTTTCAGCGACCGTTTGCTTGAGTTCACTCGCGACTTTATCGCACTCCTCATTGAGCTTGCTGAAACGCTCATCCTGCGCGGTGATGCTCTGTTTGAGTGCGCGCTCGCGCTCGCCCGCGTGGCTGAGATCGGCGTCTAAGTTGGCCCGCGCTTTGCGCAGGGGCAGATACAGGTAATAGACGAAGGCTCCGGCGGCACCCAGCATCAGGATGAAGAGCAGCCAACCGAGCCAACCACCGGAACGGCGCGGCCGCTCATCGCTGTCGAAAGAGTTCGAATCATCGCGGGTCATGCGACCTGCGAGCATGCCGTGTCCGAGCGGGCGACGTCCAGCTCATCGAGTGACGTTGAGTAAGCGCACCTCAGCGCACCCCGGGGCAATCCGTGCGCAAGAACGCGCGCGCTGCCCAAATCAGCGGGGCTTGGCCATGACGATCCCCGGTCTTGAACATCTTGTTCATGTAAAACTTCTGTCCGCCCTCGATGTCGTCGGTCTTCACTGGGCCGTCGTTGAAGGCGTCTCCGGTGCCGGGGCAGACTTGGTCCAATTGCCCGTTCATATTGGTGCGGTTTCCGAGGGCGAGAAAGGCGTTGCGAGCCGCGGTCGCGTACTTCGGATCTTTGAGCCAGCCATTCTTGACGCCCATGGTCAGTGCGTACGCGAACATTGCGGTGCACGACATCTCGGGCTTGAACGTGGTCGTGTATCCCAACACTTGATTCCAGGCGCCGGGATCGCCTGGGCTTTGGCTTTGGGTGAGTTGCACTTTCAGCAAGCCATCCATCAGTTTCGTGTATCCGGACATGATGTCGTCGCGATCCTTGCCCGGCGCCATCTCGAGCAAGAGCTCGGTTAGCCCTGCGGCCACCCAACCATTCGCGCGCCCCCAATAAACGTGAGTGTTCTGGGTGTGCCAGAACAGGCCATCGCTCTGTTGGAGGTACTTAAAGGTCGTCAGCATCATCTTGACGGCGCGATCGAGGTACTTGGGATCGTTGGTCGCGCGATACGCGAAGACCTGCAAGCCCGTGATCATGAACATGTCATCTGCCCACCAGCGCGCGTCTTTCGTGCTGCCGTCGGTGTTCGTCACCGACCACTGCTTGTCGGCGCGGGTGAGTCCCAGCGTCTTGGCGGCCATGTCTTGGTTCTCGAGAAAGACCTCGAAGGGAAGGTCGGCGAATGCCCGTTGGTCGACACCGGTGACGCCACCTCCGCCGCCGTCACCCCCTGGCGTTCCATTGGGAGGCAAGGGCATGCCGCTCGCCAGAAACTTGGCGTAGTCGCTGATCAGCTTCGCGTTGGTCGTGGCATCGCTCGCGGTCTTCGTAAATTGCAAGGCGCCGAAATAGGCGAACGCCCAGGCGTAGCCGTCACCCGCATTGCCGGTCCCCCCGTAGCCGTTCTGCGTTTGACTCAAAAAGTCCGTCACTGCGCCAGTGCCGATGTCGAGTGGCGCTTTGCCACTCGGCCAATTGTTGAACTCGGTGCTGGTTGGACACGTGGGCAACGTTCCACCTTGCGCAGTACCTCCGTTGCCGGTCGATGTTCCGCCGGCTGATGTTCCACCGACTGCGCTTCCACCGCTCGAGCTGCCGCCGGACGAGCTGCCACCGGTTGAGCTGCCGTTCATCCCGCCCGTGCCGGGACTCGACCCCCCCGTGCCGTTGACGGCAGATCCACCGCTCGAAGTCGCCCCGCCCGCGCTCGAGCCTCCGCTGTTCGCCTGACCACCGGTCGCCGGCGTTATGCGCGGCAAGTTGTTGCTGCAGCCCCAGAGTGACGCAAGCAGGACGGCGAAGATTGCGCGCGACGCGACACACGAGATCTGAACGCTCATCAGCTGTGACTCCAAGTGAAAGACTAGCGTATTCGCGGAAAGTACCCGACCGGTGAACGGATCGACCGTCGCCCGCCCCCGCGAGAGCAAGCTCTCACGATCGGTTGGCGCAGGCAAGTGCTCCTCGGATTGGAAACGAACAGTTGGGGCGATGGAGTTGCGGTTGCACGAACGCGATTCAGATCGTCCCTCGAAACGCGACGAGCGAGATCCGCCAGCTAGGAGGGCCCCCTCGAGCACTTTTCAGAATCGTCCTTGACGTCATCGAGGTGGCGACGAGCCGCGCGATTCGCGAGTGGCGTTTCGCGCGAGAGCAATTCCGCGTGGTCGTGAAGTGCCAGTCCTGGTCAAGGGCGAAGTTAACGGCCAGTGCCAATCTCGGTCTGGATGAGTGCATGTGGTCGCGTGCACCCGCCGCACAACAGTCTTCTGTTGGGGTGTGCTCCGACACTCGATATTTCCGTAACTGAGAATCTCGGGCGCTGGGCTCGCACACAAAGTCCGAGAAAATGTCACCGCATTTCCAGGGTGATGAAGTAGCCTGCGTCGCCGCCGTGCACGAAGCGCGGCGGTTTCTTTTGCAGTAGGAGATTAGAAAATATGGTGTCGAGATTGAGTCAATTGGGTGTGTCGTCATCAGGGGGCGGGTTTTCACGGACTCGCGCACTGGTTGCTTTGCAGGCTGTTTCGCTGTTCGCGCTCAGCGCGTGTGGATCTGCCGAAGAGGCGCGTACGGACTCGGTGAGTGCGGCAGTTTCGGGTGGGAATCAGGCTTCCCATCGCGGCGAGGACCTGTTCGAGACTGCGTTTCCAGGCACGAACGGGCGCTCGTGCGCGACCTGTCACGTGCGTGCGGATCACGAAGTGCTGAATCCGGCCCACGTGGCCGCGACACTCGCGTCGAATCCGGCCGATCCGCTGTTCAACCGCCTCGACGCGGACGATCCGACCGCCGCGGTGCCAACGTACGAGCACTTGAAGAAGGGCCTCGTGCGCGTGGTGCTGACTCTGCCCGCGAACATGGACACCATCGATCCCTTTGGCAACGTGAACACCCCGGCCGATCGCAAGATCGCAGTCTGGCGTGGGGTGCCGACGGTCGAGAACACTGCCATCACCGCGCCGTACCAATTCGACGGCCGCAAAGGCACTCTGCAAGAGCAAGCCCAGGCCGCGGTCACGGCGCACAGCGAGGGCGGCACTGTCGCGCCAGCGGATCTGGACGCGATTGCCGCGTTCCAGAAAGATCAATTCAGCTCGAACCGCGCGAAGTACGTGGCAACGAAGCTCGCGCAAGGCGTGCCTGTCACTCAAATCGAGCGACCGGAGCTGAAGATGGACGAGCTCACTCCCGCGCAACAACGCGGATTGGGCCTGTACAACGCTTCGTGCGAGCCGTGCCACGGCGGCGCGACGACCAATCGCATCGTCAACCGCAACGTGCACGACTTCGCCATCCCCGAGCTCAAGCCTGACGCGAGCGGCAACGTGCTGTTCGATACCTCGGTCACACCGCCCGTGCCGGTCCGCGCCAATCGGCCGAACGACGAGTTCCTGAACATCGGCATCGCGAACCTCACCGCCTTCGGGCAGTTCGGGTTCCCGGGCATCTTCACGACCAACGTGCCGATGCCTCAGTACCGCTTCCGCTTCTACACAGACGCGACGCGCACGGTTGCGACCGCCGATCTGCCGCCCACTCCGGTGTTCGATCCCGTCACGTTCCAGCCGTTGCTGGATGAGCACGGCGCACCGATCGTTGGCCCGAACTTCCTGCCGCAGTTCTTCTCGACCGACCCGGGTCGCGCGGCCATCACCGGCGATCCCCACGACTTCGAGGCATTCGACATGCCCTCGCTGCGCGGCATTGCCAACACCGCTCCGTACTTCCACGACAACGCCGCCGAAACACTGCGTGACCTCGTGAACATCTACAGCCGCTTCATCATCCAATTCTTCCCGATGCTGAACCGCCCGCTGGTCAATCCGCCCGAGCCGAACAGCGCGTTCCCCGAGTCCTTCACGCCCCAAGAAAAAGACGACCTGATCGCGTTCCTGCAGATCCTCTGATCTCTGGTTCGAGAACAGCATAGATCCGCCCTCGCGGAGATCTTCTGGTCCCGCGAGGGCTTTTCTTTGTGAGACGCTCGAGAGAGATTGGGTTTGGGTAAGCGGGCCGAGCGCGTCGCAGTACGTCTCAAAGCTCGGAGCCGCACTTCGGGCTACGCGACGCACGTCGCGGACCGCGCCCGCTAACCAAAAAATCCTAGCGAAAAGGCCTCCTCCGAAGTGATCCTCGTCAATGCCGAATTTTGCTTCGGATCCGAAGCAAAATTTTCGACACCGAACCCTGGCCCAGATTAGCGGTCGCTTCGCGTCTCGATAGCGTAATCTCGACCCGTGTGGATGCGACGCGCTTGGAAGGTATTCGGATACGCTCTCGTGCTCGCCGTTGCATGCTCTCGCGGTCCGGCCAAGTCCGTCGGCGAATGTCGTGTCGCTGATGTCGGTGCTGAACGACCGTGGGACGAGGTGCGCGCGTTCGATCAGGACTTTGCCCGCCAAGAGCGCCTGGAGGCCAAGGAGAAATCCTTTCCGCGTTTCGATAATCCCGGAAATCCAAGTCTGGTCCCCAAGGCGGATCCGAAGGCGTGCGAGTGCGTCGCGAAGCTGCAAGCAAGTCGCTTCGAGCCGGCTCGGTATCAAGAAGTCATTGGGGAAGCCGGTCGCTGCCTTGGGGGCGCTGGTTCGGACCGACTGTGGCACAACCAAGGCTGCCTTCCGCTGTCACTGGGCCTTGACCCACGCAATCAGGAGCGCGTCGAACTGGAATTTATCTGCGGAGATCTGTGCCCGGACAATGGCAAGCTCCGGATCGCGTACCCGTCGAAAACCCATATGGAGTGCAAAGACATTGCCGGGCTGCCTGCTCAGGAGCCGCTGTTCCGAGAATACGATGGCTGCATCGTGGCACCCTTGCGTGACTCGAAGTGCAAATGACTCAACCGGTGGCAGCTTTGTGAGCCTTTTCGAGCCGGACGCGCGGATCCGAGCTGTGCCACGCTGGGCCACTTTTCGCGTTGAAGATCCAAGAAATTCGCGTGAAATGCGCTGGCACGCCGCCTGCTTTAGCGGGGCATGAGCTGTCGATCGCGGAGCGTGCCTCTGCTGTGGAGCGTCGTAGTTGTCGGGAGCATCGCGCTTGGAGCATGTGGGGGCGCGGCGCGCGTGGATGTTGCTTCGAACGCCGCGGGCGCGGCGGGCCAAGCGGCGAGTGCGGGCAGTGGCAACAGCTGTGCGAACATCGACTGCTTGGCCGTTGAATGTAAAAGCGACCAGATGCGCGTGCGACACTCTGGCGATTGTTGCGATACGTGCGTGACCGGCGATTCCGCTGCTGTCGGCGGCGCCTCGTCAGTGGGCGGTGCAGCTGGCGTTTTGGGGGCAGCCACGGCGGGTAGCGGTGGTCTCGACTGTGCCGGCGTGCCCTGCCCAGGAAGCGTATGCGGGCCAGACGAATTCTTTGAAACGGTGCCAGGCAGCTGCTGTTCTCAATGCAAGGCTCAGACGCCGGAATGTAAGAAAGGGCAAGCCGGTTACCAGCAACTGTTCACGGCGTTCATGCAGCAGGCTGGCGTCACGAGCTGCGTCACGGACGAGGACTGCACCGTGCTCCCGGGGCCTGGAAACTGCGCGTCTTCCTGCGGCGGAGGCCCATTCGTGAACGTCACGGCCGCGAGCGAATTCGAGGCCGAGCTAAGCAAATTGGACTGCTCCACGTGCAAATTGATCGCGCTGCCATGCCCACCGCCGTCGTTGTCGCGGCCGGCTTGCGTTGACGGAATGTGCGCACCGGCGCCTCTGCGGTGACGTGGTGAATTGCGTCGCCTCCGCCGGTTTGCGACTCTGGAACGTGCCGGCTGCTCTGACCGGCTGTCAGCCACCCTTGCGCAGCACGCCAAGGACCGGCGTTGTCAGCTGTTTGAAGAGCTTTTCGATTTCATCCGCTTGAAGGCCATTGCGCGTTTCGAGCCACCAAGTGAGCGTCTCGAGCAGCGCGCCGGCCACGTAGCGCGCCGTGGCCTCGAGCTGCGCGCCCTTCGGCGCAATCGCGCTCAGATCTTCGTGGACGAGCTGAATCAACATTTGGCGGAAGCGCTGTTGGACGGCGTGCCCGCTGTGCTTGCCCACCACCGCACGGAACAGGCGCCGTTGCTCGTTGGCATGTTCGATCACTCCGCGCACGAACTCGAGCGGGCGCGAGCTGGAGTCGACGGGTGCCGCTCTGCGCAGCTCCTTGCGCAGATCGTCCAGGCCGCCGACGAGCAGCTCTTCCTTGTCGGCGAAGTGGGTGTAAAAGGTCGACCGCCCGATGTTGGCGCGATCGCACACGTCTTGAACGCTGACCTGATCCCAGCCTCGCTCCACGAGCAGCTCGACCAGGGCGTCGCGCAGCGCGCGGCGAGTTCGCTGCACGCGGCGGTCGTCGGAGTTTGGAGGTTTTAGGCTCAGGATCCCCCCACTTCCTGGACAGATCGCCGGCAGGTGTCTGCAATTGAACAGAAGCCGTTTGGCTGTAGATTGCGCCTTCGCTGCGCGGTCTCCATGGTGGACACTATGTCCAGTAACGCGCATGGCGTCCACCTGATCGAGCTCCAAGGAGTCAGCAAGATTTACCCAGGCGCGGAAGGCGGGTTCCGCGCCCTCGAGGACATCGATCTCACGCTCCCCCCTGGCGAGCTCACCGCCGTCGTGGGCAAGTCGGGCAGCGGTAAGTCCACCTTGGTGAACCTGATTGCGGGGCTCGATCGACCCACGCGCGGCGCGGTCGTGGTTGGGGGCATTGCGGTGCACACGCTCGATGAGAGCAAGCTCGCGGCCTGGCGCGGTCGCCACGTGGGCGTCGTGTTTCAGTTCTTTCAACTATTGCCAACGCTGACCGTGGCCGAGAACGTGATGCTGCCGATGGACTTTTGCGGCACGTACCCCGCGGAGCAGGCCCGCGCACGCGCACATGAGCTGCTGGCTCGGGTCGGGATCGCCGATCAGGCGAACAAGCTGCCAGCGACGCTGTCGGGCGGCCAGCAGCAGCGCGCAGCCATCGCGCGGGCGCTCGCGAACGATCCTGCACTTTTGGTGGCCGACGAACCGACTGGCAACCTGGATTCGCGCACAGCGGACGCCGTTTTGCAGCTCTTGAGCGATCAGGCGCGCTCGGGCAAAACCGTCGTTGTCGTTACTCACGAGCGGGACGTGGCGCGACGTTTCGACCGGGTGATCGCGCTGGCCGACGGCCGCGTCGTGGGGCAATCGCTGAGCGAGCAGCGTGCCGCGGCGGTGCGGGCGTCATGAGCCCGCGCTGGCGAAAGGTCTTGCGCGATCTCTCGACCGAGCGCGGGCGAGCGCTGTTGATGGTCGCGGCAATCGCCATCAGCATCATGAGTGTCGGCACGGTGCTCGGCGCGTTCGCAATCATGACCCGCGAAGTGCCGCGCAACTACCTCGAAACGCGACCGGCATCGGCCGCGCTCGAGCTCCCGGCTGGAGTCGATCCGGCATTGGTCGACGAAGTGCGACAAAGCCCAGGGATCGCCGACGCCGAGGCAGGGGACATCGTGCTCTCGCGCGCCAAGGTCGGTGACGATTGGATCCCGCTGTTGTTGTTCGTCGTAGACGACTTTCGCGCGCTGCGTTTGAACTCGTTTTTTCATGAGAGCGGCGCTTGGCCGCCAGCCGAGGGGACGATGCTCGTCGAGCGCTCCGCCGTGGCTATGCTGAAGGCCAGCGAAGGCGGCAGCGTGTTGGTGAAGACTCCCCACGGTCGCGCGACAGCGGTGCCAATCACCGGGCTGGTTCACGACCCTGGCTTGGCACCGGCATGGCAAGAGCGTGAAGGCTACGGTTACATCACACGGGCCACGCTGGGGCGATTGGGTGAACAGTCCGTGCTCGGTGAGCTGCGCATCCTGCTCCGCGATGGCGCCGCAGATCGCGCCACCATCGAGGCGAAAGCAAACCAGCTCGCGCATGAACTCAGCGCGCGCGGCCATGCAGTGAAGCAGGTGCGTGTGCCGCCACCAGGTAAGCATCCGCACCAAAGCCAAATGATGGGCGTGCTCTTCCTGATGCTTTCGTTCAGCGCCTTGGCGCTGATTCTGAGCGCGACTTTGGTGGCCACGTCTATCGCCGCGTTGTTCGCGCGACAGGTGCGCGAGATCGGCGTGATGAAGACCATCGGTGCGCAGAGCGGCCAATTGGCGGCACTTTACGCTGCGATGGTCGCCGCTTTGGGCTTGGTTGCCGTCGTGGTCGCGCTTCCCGTCGGCGTCGTCGGTGCGCGCGGCCTCGCGCACATGTCTGCGAGTATGCTGAATCTCAGCCTCGCGAGCCTGGCGATCCCTGGTTGGGTGTTCGCGGTTCAGGTCGCTGCAGGCGTATTGGTCCCACTTGCCGCAGCGGCTGTGCCGATCGTGAAGGGCAGCAGGATTAGCGTGCGCGACGCGATCGATAGCCATGGTGCGAGTCATCCCGGGGAGGGAAGTCACTGGGCTTCGGCATTCGGCTCGATCATCAGAATGAGCCGCGTCACGTCGCTCGCGCTGCGCAACGCGTTTCGGCGACGTACGCGCGCCGTCCTGACGCTTGCCTTGCTGGCTGCTGGTGGGGCAATGTTCATGACTGCTCTCAATATCTCGCGCGGTTGGAGTCGCATCGTCGATCGGCTGTACGAGAATCGCAGCTATGATGTGGAGATCCGCCTGAACACCCCAGCTGCAGTCGCTGAACAACTGCGAAGCGTACCTGGAGTGCGCAGCGTGGAGCCTTGGGGTTATAGTCAGACTGCGCTGTGGCGTGCCGATCACGTCGATGTCGTGCGCACGTACCCGGATGGAAGTCACGGCAGCCTGACGCTCGCGGGTCCACCGCCGACCACCGATCTGGTTCATTTTCCGCTACTTGCTGGTCGCTGGCTCGCTGCGGATGACACGGACGCTGTGGTCATCAACCACATGGTCCTGAGTCAGGCGCCGGGTATTGTCGTTGGCGGCCTGATCACGCTCTCGCTCGCAGGGCGGCCCACGACCTGGCGTGTCGTCGGAATCGTCGAAGAAGTAGGCTCTGCGGGCGTGGCGTACGTCACGAGCGCAGCGTTTGAGCGCGCCGCCGGCTCCCCCGGGCAGACGCGCATGTTGCGCGTCGCGACCAACGCCGCCACGCCGGAGGCGCGCACCGAGATCATCCGAGCGCTCGAACGACGACTCGGTGAGGCGCAGGTCAGCGTCGAGTCCGTGATTCCGCTCGCTGTGTTGCGCACGGCAATGGGTGATCACGTGGTCGTGTTGATCCGCATGCTGCTGGCGATGGCTGCGCTGATGGTAACGGTGGGCATGCTGGGTCTTGCCTCGACCATGGGCACCCACGTGCTGGAACGAACGCGCGAAATCGGGGTCATGAAAACGATTGGCGCGACGCCTGGCCAGGTGGCTAAGCTCGTCCTCACCGAGGCCTTGCTGGTCGGCGTTGCCAGTTGGATTGCTGCGCTGGTGCTCGCCGTGCCGCTCACCGCGCTCGTGGGCAAAACCGTGGGTATGCTGGCGTTTCGTGTGCGCCTTCCGCTCGTCATCGACCCGTTCGCGGCACTGACCTGGCTGGGTCTAGCGGCCCTAGTTGCGGTTGCTGCCACGTTGCTCCCCGCGCGCCGCGCGTCACGGCTCACGGTGTGGGGCGCCCTGGGACACGTCTAGTTTCCGCCCGCACCCTCGGCGTCGTGAGCTATGTTCTCGGCGTGAACCCTCAGAACGACCAGCCGCCACGCCGAGCGCGCCACGACCCCGCTCGTGACCGCAACGGGCACGCACAACCCGCGAGGGTGAGCTCATGAGTTTTGGCGCGATCGTCTTACTCGCGCTGGGGCTCGCGATGGACGCGACCGCAGTCGCTGCGGCGCGCGGCCTCGCCGTGCCCGCGATTCGCCCGCGGCACGTGCTGTTGGTGGCCGTCTTTTTCGGAGGCTTTCAGGCGCTCATGCCGGTCATCGGCTGGCTTCTCGGCACGCGCATCGGTCCCCTGGTCGAGGCCTGGGATCACTGGATTGCGTTCGTTCTGCTGGGGTTCATCGGCGGAAAGATGATTTGGGAAGCCCGCGGTGCTGGCGAGGATGAGAGTGAGGACTCCGCCGTCGATCACTTCGCGCTACGGTCTATGTTCGTGCTCGCGGTCGCAACCAGCATCGATGCGCTCGCCGTAGGCATCACGCTGCCGATGCTGAATGCGCCGTTCGCGCTGTCTATCGTGACCATCGGCGTGGTCACGGCGCTCTTGAGCGTCGCCGGGCTCTACGCGGGGCGACGCTTCGGCTCGATGCTCGGCAAGCGGCTCGACTTTGCCGGGGGACTCGTGCTGATCTGTCTCGGCTTCAAGATCTTGTTCGATCACCTTCATTCATCGTAGCCGGCCAGGCAGCGGCGATCTCGTCGAGCTGCTGTGTCGGAGTGAAACGCTCCCAAAGAATGCCGTTCAGATCGACGCTTTGTGAGAATGATTCGGCAGTTGGATCTTCCCACCCCAAATGGCGTAAGCCAACCTGCTCGGGGAGCGCGCGTCTGATCGAAAAATTGACCTGTTCGGTGCGCCAAAGGGCGTATTCGCCGCGGATGTGAGCCACTGGAGCTGCTGCCAGTCGCTGCGAATATTCGGGGACCGAGGCGTCGGGATCGCGCACGCCGAGAGCGATGTGGATCTTCTTGGGCTGCGTCATGCGCTCTTCTCCTGCGGTGCATTCAGGTCGATCCACGTTTCCCGCGGCCAACGATCCATATCCGGTAGGTCTTCCCAGTGGCGTAGGTTGAACCAGAAGATACGACTGTCCTTGTCCTGGTCACGACACAGCACGACCTCTTTGTCGGTGCCAATCAACGTTGATGGGCGCGCACCGATCCAAGCGTAGCGGACGCACGACCAGTCGACGTGAACGTGGACGAGCGGCTCATCCGTGTCCGCCATTTCTACGTTCGCGTTCGCGTTGGGCGAGAAGGCGAGCAGCGTTTCCCGCTCATGGTTCTGCGCGTCCTCGGTTCCGGGCCACAGCTTGTCGAGCAGTTGGAAGCGACCGTGCGCGTTGACCGACGCGGCATCGTTTTCCGGTCGTTCTCGGAGCGACAGGATGAGTTGCGGGGCTCGCGCGATGCCCGCGAAGAAATTGCGCTGTGTTTCAGAAGCAGGATTTCGTTTAGGCATGGGGCACCTTTCTGGGTTTGCGCGAAGTCTTGGTCTGACGTGCCTTGGGCCCGCTTCGCGCTTTCGCGGGACGCTTTCGCGTGGGTTGCTTTGGCGGCGAGCAAAGCTGCAAAAGGGCGTGAAAAGTCCGTACGACGCTCGTCATGCGGGACGGGTCTTGATGGGCGCGCGAGAGCACGTAGCCCCCCTGAACCACGGCGATCGCCACATCAGCCAGGGCATCTGCATCGAGCCCCGCAGGCAAGGCGTCTTCGCGTTTCGCGTCGCGAGCCGCGTCAGCGAGCACCGCTTGGAGACGACCCAAGCCGTCGGAAACAGTCGACCGCAGGCTGTCGGGCAGCTCCGGATCTTGGGTCATCCGCCCGAGTCGACAGCCTTGCAGCGCGTCGCGATCCGCCAAGAGAAAGCGCTCCAATCGCTCTAGCCCAGTGCCCGTGTCGGGAGCGCAGACCGCGGCAATGCGCTGGCTAGACTCTTGTTCGACCTCTCTGAGTGCCAGGGCAGCGAGCTCCTCCTTTCCTTTGAAGAAGTGATACAGGCTGCCTTGCCCCGAACGGCTCTCCTTCAGGATGTCTGCCGGACTCGTTGCCGCGTAGCCGCGACGCCACAAAAGAGCCTTCGTTGCTTGCAGCAGAGCTTCGCGGCGTGACATTCTGTACCTACTAGTATGTAAACTCGCGGTGGTCAACCGGCTCGGGGCGCCCATTGGCGTCACGGGGCGGCCGCTGGCTCCGAGTGATACGGTGACCCGCAATGGACCTGCTCGCAGACGTGCTGACGATGACCCGAGTTGGCGCAACCGTGGTGGCCCACGCGGAGTTGGTGCCGCCCTGGGGACTCGAGATCGATCCCAGGGCCGAGGCTCACGTGCACGTCGTGCTGCGCGGCGGCTGCTGGTTGCGTCTCGCCGGCGAGCGTCGGCACATTCAGCTCGGAGCGGGCGACGTTGTGTTGCTACGAGGCGGTGTCGGTCATTCGATCTGCGATGATCCGAAGACCAAGCCCGCGCCGCACCAAGAGGTGCTGAAAGCGATGCCGGGGCGTCTGGCTCCGCTTCCGAAATCGCGCGCTCATGAGACGACGCTCGTGCTGTGCGCGAAGTACCTGTTTCAGGAGCCGGAAGCACATCCGTTCACGGCGCTTCTGCCGACCTTCATTCATCTGCCCGCGAAGGATACGGCGCAGAACATGCAGCTGCAGCTCTTACTGCAATTGCTCAATCAAGAGGCGAAGGACGCCGGGACCGGCACCGAGCTCGTGGTCCCGCGGCTGGTGGACAGCTTGCTCGTGTTCGTGGTGCGCACGTGGCTCTTGGGGCAACCGCTCAGCGCTGGCGGATGGTTCGGTGCCATGCGAGACCCGCAAGTATCGAAAGCGCTCGGTCTCATGCACGGGCAGCCGGAAGTCGCGTGGTCGTTGGAGGAGCTGGCACGCCAGGTGGGGCAGTCGCGAGCCACGTTTGCGCGCCGTTTCCTCGAGCTGGTCGGGGAGACGCCGCTCGCCTACTTGACGCGGTGGCGCATGTGCTTGGCAACCAAGCTACTCAGTGCCACTCCGCTTTCGCTCGAGGAAATCGCGCCGCGCGTTGGCTACCAGACGGCGGCGGCATTCTCGCGCGCTTTTCGCAGAAGCCTCGGCACCGCGCCGGGACACTTTCGCACGCAGGCCCGCGCACGGCTCGAGCCCACTGCCAGCTGAGACGATTGGGCAAGGAGTTGTCGCTGCCGGACATGTTGCAGCGCACCGGCGGTTGCTACGAACACGGGCATGTTCATCGTTCTCCTCCGGTTTTCATCGAACAGTGCCAAAGCGAGCGAGTGGATGGTCACCCACGACGAATGGATCAGCCGCGGCGTCGCTGAAGGCGCATTCTTGCTCGTCGGCAGCCTCCAGCCGCGCGCAGGTGGCGCAATTCTGGCTCACGCCTGCACGCGGCCAGAACTGGAAGGCAGGGTCAATCAGGACCCGTTCGTGGTGCATGACATCGTGCGGGCCGAGCTGCTCGAAGTGACTGGTTCCAAGGCCGATCCTCGGCTTGAGTTCCTTCTGGGGTGAGCCATCATCGCGCGAGTTGCAAGACGTCATCGACTGACAACTGATCGTTGGCGTGCGAGCCATATCGAGCGGTGACGATGACGTTGCTCCGATCGATCAGAAAGTCAGCGGGCAGGCCGGTCTGGTCGCTGCCGCCCACGAAGGGAGTGAGGGCAGGTGCTGAAGCGGCTGCGCGACGATATCGGCGACGAACTGTTCGTTCGTGTCGGAACGACGCTGACACCGACGCCGCGCGCGCTGGCGATCGCCGAGCCCCTCGCGGATGCGTTGCGCGCGCTCAACGCCGCGCTCGCACCAGCACCCGCTTTCGACCCAGCGCGCACGAGCTGCAAGGCATCGATTGTGATGCCGGACTTGCTCGCGACATTCGCCTCTGACTTGGTTTCTCGACTGTCTGCGCAGGCTCCGGGCGTCGCGCTGCGTTTCGTCGGCGTCAGCGGTGACCTGGCGAGCCTGCTTGCTGGGGCTGAGCTCAGCCTAGCCTTGGTCCCCGCGCGATTCGCAGCCGAAGACATGCAATCGCGCGCAGTCGGAGAGTTGCGTTTCGGTGTCGCGGGTCGACGCGACCACCCGGCGTTGGCTCGCCCGCTGAGCGTGCAGCGTTGGCTCGCCGAACGGCATGTCGTGATGAGCGTCGGTCTCGAGCAAAGCAACGTGATTGACGAGGAGCTGACCCGACACGGCTTGGAACGGCGCGTGGGGCTGGTGGTCCCGTCGTTTTTGGCCGTCCGGCAGCAAGTGTTGGAGCGCGTTCAGCATGCTTTCGTGAAGCGGCCGGGGGGCCTCAATCGCCAGAAAAACAAAAAAGGCCGTCACAGCTAGTTGGCGGCTAGCGTCCAACGGAGATGCATCCGATCGACAACGCCACGCTCGTCCGAGATGTTTCCAACGCCCGAAGCGGCAATCGGGCTGCCCTCGAGGCGGTCGTGCGCGCAATCGAACCCTTCATCAATCGATTGGCCCTTCGCTTCTTCGGCTGTCCCCACTTCGCCCAGGACGCGGCGCAAGAAGCGCTCGTGCGCATTGTCGTCAAGCTGGATAGCTTCGACACGCAAAGCGCGTTCTCGACCTGGGCTTACCGCGTGGCCATCAACAAATTTCTGTCGATGGCTCGCAGCCCTGCCGAACGTCAATCCATGAGTTTCGAAGAATTCGATGAGGATTTGGCGCGACCCACCGAGACTGCCGAGCACCCGGAAGCCGACACCGACCTTTCACTGAGCCTCGCGGAGCTGCGCATCGGTTGTACCTTGGCGATGTTGCTGTGCCTCGAACGTGACGCTCGCTTGGCCTACATTCTGGGAGCGATCGTCGAGCTCGATCACCAGGCCGCCGCAGAGATTTTGGAGTGCTCTGCGGCGACCTACCGCAAACGGCTCGAGCGAGCTCGCGACGCGATCACCGGGCTGATGAAGAAGCGCTGCGGCGTCTTCGACGGGGCCAATGGCTGCCAGTGTGCGGACCGGATCCCGATCGCCAAAGCTCGCGGACACTTGAAGCCAGACAGCTTGGTCTTCGCATCGAGTGTCGAGCAAGTGCGGCGTTTTCCGGAAGTGTTGACGCATATTCGCAAAATCGAAGAGGTGCAGCGAGCGGCAGAGATCTATCGCTCGCACCCCGACCCTATTTCACGTGGCAGCTTCGTGGAACAACTGCAGCACCTGCTCGACTCTGGTTTGCCCGCACTCGATCAGGGATGATCGATCAGCACGCGCCAGCTCCCGTCAACTTGTCGACGTAGAACGTCGGAGCTCCGACCGGACTGGGTTACGACTGAACCGTCCGGTGCGGTTCCACGAAGGCTCCACTCGACTACCACGAGTGCGATGTCATCCGCCTGATGAACCTCCCGCACGTGCGTCTCCATCACGGGCGAAAGCTCGAGCAACTCCGCGAGCGCGTTGGAAATGGCCGCTTTTCCAGCGAGTACGACTCCAGGCTTGGGGATGAATACTGCGCCTGGCTCATACAATGCCACGAGCGCATCGAGCGCTCGCGCCGTGATGTGCTCCCCGAACCGAGACATCAGTTCCTGGGGCGAAGGGGAAAGATCGGCCGTCATCACTTGAATTGATTCATGCATGCCCGTTGGACGCCGGAGCATCGGCTCGTGTGACGCGCTTTCCGCAGCCATGCCCGACCGCGCGCGGGATGGCTGTCCCTCACGGAACCCGCGGCGCACTCAGCCGGGTTGGGTGAGGATTCGCATGGGCGGCGCACCTGCGCTGGCGTTCGGCGGAGTGGGACGGAAAGCGTGTTAGGGTCCGAAGCGGGCCTGTCGTGAACCAGCGCAAAGAACCTCGTGAGCGCTCGAGCTCGCCGATGCTACTGCAGATTCTGGCGCCCCTCGTCGTCGCTCTGGCGTTCGCGTTCTGGGGCGCCATGTACGTCGCGCAGCTGGGGTTTGGCTGGTGCCGTTACTCGACGCCTGACCTGAAAGTGTTCCGCTTGCCCGATGAGCATGTCGTTGCGTGGGTCTCGCAGCGCTGGCTGGTGGTCAACTTGCGTGAACATTGCGTGGTTCGCGTGTCGTCGCCCATGCTCCTCGAAATCGGACCGCTCGCGTTGATCCGGCTCGACCGACTGCGTGGGGTTCTGCTGGGCGATGGCGTCAAAGGCAACGAGGATGAAGGCTGGATTTTCGAGGCAGATGGGGTCGATGTGACCCTGGCTGAGCGAGCGTCGCTCGAACGCCACCGCATTCCCTTCTGAGCAAGCCGGCCGCCGACCGAGTTTTCGATCGGCGGAGCTGCCGCGCTCGTCGCGCGGACGCGCTACTTGACGAAAGCGACGTCGTCGATATCCACTTCGTACGCAGTGGTCGATGGGAATAGGAATCGTACCGAGACAAGCCCGCTTGCTTTGAACGCGGTCGGGATCGGGACACCGCCGGGCTCGAGCGTGAGGTCAGAGAACGTGATCGTGTACCGTTGCCAGTCCGTGCTCAGCGCTATGCTGGCGTAATAGTCATGATCGCAGGTGCTGCAGATCTTGCCGGCAGTGTGTGTGTCGGCATTGGGGAAGCGGACCTTGAGATTCGTTAGGCTTTGCGCGCGGGCCCAGAACGTGACGCCACTATAGGCCGATGCGTCATAAGTTTGCGCGCTCGCTTGGCTCGTGGACGAGTTGTTCAGATCGACGCCGAAACCAGAGCCCCAGGAGACGAAGTCCTTACCCTTCAAGTGCAGCGCCTTCACGTTCTTTGCTCCGCGCTTGGTGGAAGTCACGGTCCCGATTGCAGATCCGGTCCCGTCGCCAAAAGGGGACCAGGTGCCAACTCGCCCGCCGAGCGCCGGGCTGGGGAGCGAGAGATCGGAGTCCTCGAAGTCATCGATCACATCCCCCGGTGGAATCACCAAGTCCGCCAAGCATTTGCTGGTGGTCTTGCTACAGATGTAGCTGTCGCAGTCGGCGTTCGAATTACAACGCATCCCAACCGCGCAACCCTTGGTCGTGCTGCAAACGCCACCGCAATCGATGTCGCTCTCGTCTTGGTTCAGGAGCTGATCGCTGCAGGTTGCCGCGTTGCACCTGGAGTTGAGGCACTGTGTGCTCTTGCAATCCGCGGCCGAGCGGCAACCCTTGGAGTCGTCACACGGTGCACACGTGACGCCACCGCAGTCTTTGTCCGACTCGTCTACGTCTTTCACTCCGTTGACACAGTGATCGCCGCACACATTTTTGACGCAAGACTCGGTCGAGCAATCCTCATTGACCGAACAGCGCTGTCCGACGTCGCACGGGCTACAGACGCCGCCGCAGTCCACCCCGGTTTCGTCTTGGTTCTGGATCTTGTCCGAGCAAGTCGGGTCTGCACAGCGACCGCTTCGACAGAACTGAGTCTCGCAATCATTGTTCGAGGCGCATTTGGCATTGAGGCTACAGCGGTCGCACTTGCTCGTGCCGCCGCAATCCACATCCGATTCTTTGCTGTCTCTGACTTGGTTTGCACAAGTGTCGAGCGTGCCATCCGCACCGCCCTGAGCCCCACCCGAGACCGCGCCGTTGCCGCCTTCGCCCTTGCCGCCCGATGCGCCGATCGCGCCACCGCAGCTCGAATCACGCCCACACCCCGACGGTTCCTGAACCTTGCCCGAGCAAGCTTGCAAGCTCAGGACGGTCCCCAAGCTCGCGATCACGGTCAAAGGCCACAAGGAACGTTGTGTATGCCACCCAGTCATCCAGCCACCTTTCCTTCGAGCGCCGCGCGCGCTCGACCCGCGCGCTGAGGCAAAGACACAACTCTAGCGCAACACGCAGTGGCGCGCTTCCTTGTCTATGTGTGCGCCACTGTGTGGGCGAGAAGTCTCGGCCCGGCGATAATCGACATCGGTCTTGTTGGTCTTGTTGGGCTGTTAGGGGATGAACGAGAAGGCGACGAAGGCGCACAGCAGCACGAGGTGAGTGAGGCCTTGCAGGGCCGTGGTGCTACCGCGGCCGAGTGTGAGACCGCTGGTGACGAATGTGAGCCCGAGGAAGACCACGTGCATGGAATCGATGCCCAGGATGAGCGTGCGTCCGGTCACGATCGCAAATGCGCTGACTACCGGAATGGTAAGCGCGATGCTGGCCGCCCCCGAGCCGAGCGCCAGGTTCAGGCTGGTTTGTAACCGATTGTGACGAGCGGCCGTCAAGGCGGCGAACGTCTCTGGCGCGAGCACGAGTAGCGCAATGACGATGCCGACGGTCGCGCGCGGGGCGTGCACAGCGTCGATTCCGGCTTCGATCGCTGGACTCAACGTCTTCGCCAAGCCAATCACCGAGACCAAGCTCAGCATCAAGCAGCCAAAGCTGAGCCAAGCCATGCCGCGCGTCGGAGGGGGTCCGTGCGTCTCAGAGTCGCTCACCCCGGGAGTTTCGAAGTAGTCCTTGTGTGTCTTGGTCTGCGCGAAGAGCAGGCAGCCGTAGAGCACGAGCGATGCCGCCGACGCGAAGATCAGCTGCGCGGAGTTGTACATCGGGCCCGGCGTGGACTTCGTGTAGTTGGGGAGCACGAGGGTGAGGCCGGAGAGCACGGCAAGAACGGCGAGCAGCGAATTCGTGCCGCCCGCGTGGAAGCCGAGCTCCTTGAAACGTAAGCCGCCAACGAGCAGGCAAACGCCCAAGATGCCGTTGGTTACGATGATCACCGCAGCGTACACCGTGTCGCGCGCGACTACGGCGGAGTCGGGCGTATCGTTCGTCATCATCGACACAATCAAGCCGACTTCGATCACGGTGACGGCGAGCGCGAGCACGAGCGCGCCGAGCGTCGGTCCCACGCGTGCAGCGATTACTTCGGCGTGATGCACGGCGGTCGTTACTGACGCGCCCAGGGCCGCAATCGCAAACAACGTCCAAAACAGTGACTGACTACCAAGGGCCGCGACCAACCCGAGCGCGATGACGGTGAGGAGAGACGAGGCATGACTCGCGTCCATGCCGTTACCGGATTTTGCCGAGCTGCCCATGTGCAGCTCATAACAGTAAACTGCGTTGGCGGTATGGGCTTCGGTTTGGCCCCGCAGCGCCAGTG
>Ga0164309_10000079_pt1 | contig 55315 bp, 50 predicted proteins | sample Whisoiple_247_MG_FD_109984 | JGI IMG/M metagenome (GOLD analysis project Ga0164309, IMG submission 109984) | Soil microbial communities amended with fresh organic matter from upstate New York, USA - Whitman soil sample_247_MG | ecosystem: Environmental > Terrestrial > Soil > Unclassified >... | reverse complement strand
GGGCAATCCGTGGAAGGCCGTGAAGCAGACCAACATGCAGCCCAACCCCGCTTCGGTGAAGCCGGACGAGATTGAGGGCAAGGTCAACGCGGGCGGTTGGGACGACGAAGGCGGCGGCAAGAAGAAGTCCGACGGCGACGCTCCCGAGGAGAAATAGTCCGTGCCTGGTGACGCAGCAAAAGGCCTGCAATTCAAGGAAGCTCCGATTTTCGAGCGCGGCACACCCGGCCGCAGCGGCGTTTCACTCGCCGATTTGGACGTGCCCGCGGTTGATTCGAAGCAGGCACTTTCAGGGCTCGCGCGAAAATCTCCAGCTGGCCTGCCCGAGGTCAGCGAGCCCGAAGCGATTCGTCACTTCGTGCGCTTGAGCCAGTGGAACTTCAGCATCGACACGCAGTTCTATCCGCTCGGTTCGTGCACCATGAAGCACAACCCGAAGGTGAACGAGTGGGCTGCGCGGTTGGATGGTTTCGCCAACCTGCATCCGCTGACGCCTCCGCACTTGGCGCAGGGCGCGCTCGAATTGATGGTGCGCCTGCAAGCGCTGCTCGCCGAAATCGTGGGTATGGACGGCGTGAGCCTGCAACCCGCGGCCGGCGCCCAGGGTGAGCTCACGGGTCTGATGATGATCCGCGCGTACCACCAGAGCCAGGGTCGCTCACCGCGCAAGGTGCTCATTCCCGACAGCGCTCATGGGACGAACCCCGCGAGCTGCGCATTGAACGGCTTCGAAGCGGTGCCGTTCGCGTCCGGTCCGCAAGGCATCGTCGAGCCCGAGACGCTCGCGCGCGCCTTGGAAGCGGCCAGCGGCGATGTCGCGGGTTTGATGATGACCAATCCGAACACGATTGGTCTGTATGAGTCGGCGATGCCGAAGCTCGCGCAGCTCGTGCACGAAAAGGGCGGCCAAGTGTACGGCGACGGCGCCAACATGAACGCCGTTCTCGGTCGTGCGCGTCCGGGTGACGCGGGCGTGGACGTGATGCAGTACAACCTGCACAAGACGTTCACTACGCCTCACGGCGGTGGCGGTCCGGGCTCGGGTCCCGTCGCGTTCAAGCGGCATTTGGACCCGTTTCAGCCGGCGCCCGTGGTGCGTAGCGCGGACGGCTCGTTCATCATCGATCACGATCGGCCGCAGACCGTCGGTCGGGTGCGCTCGTTCCTGGGTAACTTCGGGATGATGGTGCGCGCCTACACGTACATTCGTGAGCTCGGCGCGCAAGGCTTGCACAGCGTGAGCGATCTGGCGGTGCTCAACGCGAACTACATCGCAGCCTTGCTGCGTGACGTGCTGCCCTTGGCCTACGACACGCCCATGCTGCATGAAGCCGTATTCACGGACAAAGCGCTGGAAGCGAAGACCGGCGTCAAGACGCTGGATTTGGCCAAGCGCTTGATCGACTACGGCTATCACTCGCCGACCGTGTACTTCCCGTTGGTGGTGCGCGGCGCGTTGATGGTCGAGCCGACCGAGACCGAAACCAAGCAGACTATCGACTCCTTCATCAGCGCCGTGAAGGCGATCGTGAAAGAGGCTGAGGAATCGCCGGATTTGGTCAAGGGTGCGCCGCACCTGACGCGTCTGGGCCGCCTCGACGAAGCGCGTGCGGCTCGCAAGCCGCGACTGCGCTGGTCTCCGGTCGCGGAGACTGCGTCGGACAACGCCGGAAAAGCGTGAAGCATCGCCGTCGCCGCGCGTGGGTCGGTCGATGACCGCGCGCAGCGCCGACGTGTCGCTCGCTGAGCTTCTGGCACTGCAGCGGCAGTGCCATGGCTCGGCGTGCTTGCTGCAGAATTTGGGTGACGGGTTCTTGTATCGAAAGAACCCGTTTTTTCGGCGGGTTCGCGACGCAGCGCGAGCCCGCGGCATCGGCTTCACGCTCGAGGATCCGGGCGATTACTTTGCCTTCCCGCTGGTGGCGCTCGATTCGGTGCTGAAGGCGCGCAAGGTGCCGTACCGCGCCAACTATGCGGCGCTCGCGGCGTTCGAGCGAGCGCGACCGGGTTTCTTCACGCTCGCCGATCTGCACAAGAATCGGCCGATGCCCAACTACGTGCTGCATGAATCGGCACACGTGCTGGCGTTTCACGAGCTGTTTGGTCGGCCGCGCGATGTGCACGCGGCGCTCTCCGAGCCGAGCAAACTCGTGCACATCGTGCTCGGAGAGGCGTTCGCGATGACGGCCGAGTATTTTGCGGCTTGCGCGGTGTCGGGGCCGATTCACGCCTGGTTCTTTTCGATCAACTCGTATCGGCACCGCACGCAGGCGAAGAAGGCCGTCGGCGAGCTGGTCACGCGCTACGGCCTGCCGCTCGTGGTTTGGTTGGTGCTGATCGCGTTCCTGGAGAACAATTGCTTCGTCGAGCGCTTGCCGATGAAGACACTCGAGCGCGCGCTGGAGCTCTACCCGCTGGGCAAAGTGCCCACGCTGTCCCCGGCCGAACGACTGCGGTTCTGCCGTGCGCTCAGCGCGTTGATGGTGATGGACCCCGAATTTCGCGAAGACACCGCGCGTTTGTTTCTGACGATGCACGGACACCGTCGAAACATTCGCAAGGTGCTGCCGCACGAGCCGCTCGATTCGATCGCCGCGGATCCGGAGTTGCCGGCCGCGTTGAAGCGTCTCGTGCGCGCGTTGTGTCCTTAGTTCGTGTTCGCTTGCACGAACTTGCCGTCGAAGATTTGCAGACTGCTGCATTCTTTGCCGGCGACCTCTTCTATGACTTTGAGCGGCTCGATGTCACAAGAGCCACGGCTCAGGGGTTGGTCCGCGAGCTCAGTTTGGAATCGCCCGGTGCGGAACAGCTGGCAGTATTTTCGCTGGCCGCAGTCAGTTGATAGATGCCTCGAACGGGGCGGTATCCCAGTCGCCCGTGTTTGTATCTTGGCCGCCGCTCGGCTTGCCGTTCTCGATTGCGTTCCCTCCGCAGCCGACGAGCGCACAAAAAGCCAACCCAACCAACCCTCGCTAGCGACCCTGCATCCAGCCAAAGGTACGTGAAGCGCGCGAAAAGTCTGCCTCTCGTTTCGCTCAGCGCACACATGGCCAGGAGCTGGTCCGTCTGGGGCGGCTCTCGCGGGACCCAACCCAAAAGACCTTCAGATGTTACTTTTGCGCGTTGCGTGCGGTTTTTGTGAAACCGGCGACGGCGGTGTTAGCCGGAAGCTGGGGCGGCCAGCCGTGCCGTGTGGCTAGACGGAGCGTCGTTGGGAACGAGCCTGACAGACCCGAGACTCGGAACTAGAATTGGCCCAGGTTTGGCGACTTCGACACACTGTCGAAATATCCCGCCGACACAATGCTCGCACATGGCATCCCGGACTTCGCTCCTTCAAGACGGCCACCTCGACACGCACCGCAAGGCTCTGGCGATCAACCTGGACCCGCGGCGGTATGGCACGTTCGCTGAAATCGGCGCAGGTCAGGAAGTGGTGCGTTGGTTCTTTCGCGTGGGCGGAGCTGCCGGCACGATCGCCAAGAGTATCTCCGCGTACGACATGGCGGTGAGTGACGCCATCTACGGGCATACCGAGCGCTACGTCGCGCGCAAGCGACTGCAGGCCATGCTCGATTACGAGCACGATTTGAACCTCCAGCGCTTGCGCGACGCGCGCGGCGACACGACCGCGTTCTTCGCTTTCTCCGACACCGTGTCGGCGCGCAACTTCGCCGGCACCAACGAGTGTCATGGCTGGATTGGCGTGAAGTTTCAAGCCCACCCGCGCGACCAAGACAGTCAAATCATCATCCACGTGCGGATGTTGGACGGCGAAAATCAGCTGCAACAAGAGGCGCTCGGCATCGTGGGCGTGAACCTGTTGTACGGCGCGTTCTTCTTGCATCACGACCCGGAGCGGTTACTCGAATCGCTGCTGCACAACCTGAGTACCGATCGCATCGAGATCGACATGATCGAGTTCTCGGGTATCGAGTTCCGCAGCGTCGACAATCGCATGATGAGCCTGAAGCTGGTGCAGCTCGGGTTGTCGGGTGCGGCCATGTTCGGCGCGCATGGGCAGGTGCTGCAGCCCTCCGAGGTGCTGTACCGGCATCCGGTGTTGGTCGAGCGCGGCAGTTTTCGGCCCGTGACGCGCGTGAACATGGACATGCTGAATTCGGCGAACGCCGCGTTCACCAAGTCACTGGTCGAGGGCGGAACCCAGGTCGAGCCGGTGCAGCTCTTGGAAATCACCATGCGCAACCTGATGGCCAGCGGCGAAATCGACTACCGCGATTTCTTGGCGCGCGCCGACATGATGGCTGCGACCGGCAAGATCGTGCTGATTTCGGACTACTTCGAGTACTACCGCTTGGCGTCCTACTTGCGTCGCTACACGAGTCAGCGCATCGGCATCGCCATGGGCGCAGGCAGCTTGTTAGATCTGTTCGACGAGAAGTACTACGCGCACCTGGAAGGTGGGATCCTCGAGTCATTCGGGCGCTTGTTCAAGAATGACCTCAAGCTCTACGTGTACCCATTGCTCGACGCAGCGACCAACGAGCTCGTGACCGTCGACAATCTGAAGGTCTCGCCGGACCTGGCGAAGCTGTTTGGGCACCTGGTCGATCGCGGCTTCATCCAACAGCTCGAGAACTACGACCACTCGATCTTGCACATCTTCTCGCGTGATGCGCTCAAGCTGATCAAGGCCGGGGATCCCTCGTGGCAAGACATGGTGCCGCCTGAAATCGCGGAAGTGATCCGTAAGCGCGGCCTGTTCGGTTACCGGCCGACGCTCGGCGAGCCGCGCGAAGACGTGCATCGCCGCGTGAACTAGCGGCTTTTTCGCCACGTTTCAGTGTGCGACGGGCGGCGAGCGCGGGCCCCGTCTCGTGCTAATTTGGGCCCGTGCAAAGCTCGAACTCGACCGTGTTCCGAATCTTGGCCCTGAGCTGGCTGCTACTCGCGGGCTGCAAGCACGAAGCGCCTGCCGCGTCGTCGACGCAAGCTGCTTCGTCGCCGCAGGCTGCCTCGTCATCCGAGGAAGCGTCGACAAAACCGTCGACGCCCGTGCGCTTGGTCGGAGCTACACCGGCGTCGGCTCTGGACACATCCACGCTGCTTGCCGTTGGCGCGCAGGTTCCGGACATCAAAGCGCCCGCGCAGGACGGCAAGGTCGTGGACTTGCGAGCCCTGAAGGGCAAGCCCATGATCGTCTACTTCTACCCCAAGGATGATACGAAGGGCTGCACCATCGAGGCCAAGGGCATTCGCGACCAGTACGCCGAATTGAGCAAGCGCGCGGTCGTGCTCGGAGTTTCGGAAGACTCACTCGATTCGCACAAGGCGTTCGCGGAAAAGTACGAGCTCCCGTTCCAGTTGCTCGACGACACGAATCACGCGCTGGCCTCGGCATTCGGCGTGCCGCTCTCGGGGGGCCATGCCAAGCGTGTCACTTTCGTTATCGACGCTTCGGGCAAGGTCAGCAAGGTGTTCCCCAACGTGAACCCGGACGGGCACGCGGCCGAGCTGCTCGAGGCTCTGAAAGCACTGGGCTGAGCGCCGAAACGAGCGTTCGCAGCGCTCACTCGGTTGGGGCTCGCTGTACCTTGTGCAAGCCGCGAATGGCCCCGATCTTTTGCAGTGAAATACGACGCCGCGCGAGCTCCACGATCAGCCGTTTCACTTGCGGGGTTTGCGAGGGGATCAGCAAGTACACGTTGTTCAGCGCCTTGCTCGCGCGCTCGACGGACTGCGCCGTGGGCCCCGGATCGTCGATGGTCCAGATGCGGCCTTGCGGCCACGTCCAGATGTCTTCCCTGGGAGTGTAGACGGCTGCATCTTCGGGCAGCACCTTGAGCAAGCGCCCGAGCTCGGCTGTCTTCTTCGTGTTGAAGTCGCGCACGAAGTTGAAGGAAGAATTGGGTTTGTGGCTCCAGATTTCATAACCGCCGCCTACGGCTAGCGCGCTAGCGAGCAGGCAGCCGCCGATCATCAGCCAGCGGTTTTTGCATTGCCCGAGGAACAACAGCGGGGGGAGCGCTGCCAGCAGGTAAACCGGGGTCAAGTAGCGCGGGACGCTGTGGTAAACGCCGCCCACCTTCATTGACCCGCCCCACAGGTCGTCGTGCATGCGCGACAGGCAGAAGAAGGCCATGATCGCGACGGCGAGAGCCAGCAAGTAGCGCGCTTTGGGTGGGGGCTTGGCGAGCAGCGGCACGAGTGCGAGTTGCCCAAATAGCAGCAGCGCGACTGGACCCATGGTCAGCCAATACTTGCGGAATGCGGTGCTGCCGACTTCCCAGCTCGGGATGCCCATCGGCAAGACCAACGACCGCAGCATGCCTAGACCTGGAATGGTGTGCTCGGGTTCGGCGCCAAAAAGGCGATCGATGGACATTTGGTAGGCCGCCTTCAAAGCGTGCCCGGTGATCATCTTGTTCAGGATCAGGTTCGGTGTCAGCGCGAGCACGCCTGATGCGATGACGAGCGCGAAGATCAACTTCCAGCGATCGGGGCGGGCCGCGATGCCGAACAGCAGCGTGAGCACGAACAAGTACGCGGCGTAGTCGGGGCGCATTGCCGCGCCGTAGCCCAGGCAGCCCAGGGCAGCGACGAGCCATCCGTCCTTGTTCGACTCACGCCAACTAGCCCAACAGAATACGGTCCAACACAAGCTAGTCAGAAACGGCGACATGTTAATCCACGGCCGCATCAGCCAATACAGCGCGGGAAAGCCCACCAGAGGAGCCAGCAAAGCGAGCCAACGGCGCCGCACGGGTAGAAGACGCGCGCAGCCGGCGGCGAACAGCGCGACGCCGCTCGCGGGCATCGCCGCGATCAGGAATTGCCCAAACTCGTGTAGACGCAAGATCCAGCCGTACAGATAGAAGCTGACCGGTGCGTAGGTTGGGGTGGCACGGTTGTCGATCGTGAGCCAACTGCGCGGGTGCATCAGGTCTTCCGGATCCGGCAAGGGCACGTCCAGGAACGGACCGCGGCCGTGCTCGATCAGCCACGCTGCGTAGCGGATGACTGCTTCGTCCGACGTCGGAACGACCATCGGGTTCAGACCCCAAGCCCAGATGATCGTCGTCAAGCTGATCGCGAACCAAACGCTCGCAATCGCGATCAGCACCGCCCGGGGCGAAAGCAGCGCCCGAGCGACTCGTCGGAGGGGCGTGCTCGGTGGGGCCCCGGCGCGACCGGCACCCGATCCGTCATTGTCACGTGCTTCTGCTTCCAGAATGCTCGACGCTCTCACGAGCGCGCCAGGCCGTCAACGTTCGCCCGCGCGCGGGAAGGCCACAAAACCCCGCAGAAGCTAGGGCGAATATGGAGGCACGGAGCCCGGGTCGGTGGTAATAGCGGCGCTTGGCTGACGGTCGCGCTTGGCTGACGGTCGCGTTTGGCTGGCGCCGCTCGCTCTGCCGTTCGGCCATTCGAGGATCTGTTTATGACTGGCACTCCCACCACTACCGGGCTCGAAACGATCGAGCGCAACGGGCTCGCATACGCGCTCGTCATTTCGGCACAGGCGACTAGTGACGCCAAGTACAACTTTCTCACCAACCCAGCGAGCCCGCTTCAGTTGGGGATGAATTTCTACCAGGCGGGGGAAGTGATCAAGGCTCACTACCACCTGCAAAAGCACGTCGAAACCAACTCGATCGTACAGGAGTTCTTACTCATCGCCGCCGGGCGCGCGCTGCTACGCCTGTACGACGCAGGTGACCAGAGCGAGTTCACTTCGCGCCAGCTCGAGACTGGAGACATGGTGCTTCTGCTGGCAGGCGGGCATGGGCTCGATATCCAGGCCGACACCAAGATCGTCGAGCTCAAGCTCGGGCCCTACGACGGAAAAGTAAAAGACAAGGTGGTATTCGGATCATGAGCTCGAACGACTTCATCCCTGTGTGCGAGCCGCTGCTCGGCGGTCGTGAACTCGAGTACGTCACGAAAGCCGTTTCCGGCGGCTGGATCTCGTCGAGCGGCAGCTACGTCACTGAGTTCGAGCGCAAATTCGCCGAATATTTGGGCGTGCCCTACGCGGTGACCACCACCTCTGGCACCACGGCTTTGCATTTGGCTTTGGTCGCCGCAGGCATCGGCCCGGGTGACGAGGTGATCATCCCCGCGTTTACCATGATCGCCTCGGCGTTCGCGGTCTGCTACACCGGCGCAAAACCGGTGTTCGTCGACGCCGACGCGACGAATTGGAACATCGATCCGAAGCTGATCGAGGCAAAGGTTACGCCCAAGACGCGCGCCATCATGCCGGTCCACGTGTACGGCCACAGCTGCGATATGGACGCCTTGCAGCGCATCGCCGACAAACACGGGTTGCTCGTGATCGAAGACGCCGCCGAGGCCATTGGCTCGCGCTACAACGGTCGCTTGTGCGGGACCATCGGCGACATCAGCTGCTTCAGCTTGTTTGCGAACAAGCTGATCACCACGGGTGAAGGCGGCATGGTCGCCGTGCGCGACGAGCGCTTCATCGAGCGTCTGCGCTACTACAAGAATCTGTGTTTCCCGCTGGACGGCTCGCGGCGGTACGTTCACGAGGACATCGGCTTCAACTACCGCATGCCCAACGTGCTAGCCGCGATCGGCGTGGCGCAGCTCGAGCGCGCTGACTTTTATCTCGAATGTCGGCGTTCCAACGCTGCTCGCTACAACGCGCTGCTCTCGGGTCAGCGTGGCATCACCATTCCCCCGGAGCTGCCCTGGACCAAGAACTCGTACTGGATGTACTCGATCTTGATCGGGGATGATTTTGGCATCAGCCGCGACGCGGTGATGGCGGGGCTGAAAGCCGCAGGCATCGAGACCCGCTCGTTCTTCGTGTCCATGCATCGCCAGCCGGCGCTGCAGAAGTTCGGCTGCGACGTCTCCGGCGAGTACCCGGTGACCGACGACCTCGCGCGTCGCGGGCTCTACTTGCCGTCGAGCTCCGGCCTGACGGACGCTCAGATCGCGCGCATCGTGAACGCGTTGCTCGCGCTGCGTCAGTAGAACATTTTGGGCGTTTTCGCGTCGTCGCGGAGCGCCTCGAAATCGGCTCGCGCCATTAGGGTGACGAGCTCCTTGAAGGTGGTTTTCGGCGACCAACCGAGGAGCTTCTTCGCCTTGCTGGCGTCACCGAGGAGCAAGTCGACCTCGGTCGGGCGATAGTAGCTCGGGTCGACCGCAACCATGACCTGGCCGGTCTTGGTGTCGATTCCGCGTTCGGCTTCGGCTTCGCCTTCCCAGCGCAGTTGAATATCCAACGCTTGGAAGGTCAACTCGCAGAACTCACGCACGGTGTGGCATTCACCGGTGGCTAGCACGTAGTCATCCGGAGTCGGTTGCTGCAACGCGAGCCACATACCCTCCACGTACTCTGGTGCGTAGCCCCAATCACGCTTTGCGTCCAAATTGCCGAGTTTCAGCGTATCGAGCTTGCCGAGCTTGATCTTAGCGGCTCCGAGCGTGATCTTGCGCGTGACGAAGCTCTCGCCGCGGCGCGGTGACTCGTGGTTGAACAGAATGCCATTCACCGCGTAGACATCGTACGCTTCGCGGTAGTTCACGGTGAGCCAGTACGAATACAACTTGGCAACGCCGTACGGACTGCGCGGGTAGAACGGTGTCGTCTCGCTCTGTGGGACCGCTTGCACCTTGCCGAACAGCTCGCTGGTCGATGCCTGATAGAAGCGAGCCTTGACGCCCGTCTCGCGGAGCGCGTCGAGCAGACGCAACGTGCCCACCGCATCGACCTGAGCCGTGTACTCCGGCATCTCGAACGAGACCTTGACGTGGCTCTGCGCTGCGAGGTTGTAGATCTCGGTGGGCTGAATCTTGGCCACCAGGCGATTCAAATTGTTCGTATCGAGCATGTCGCCGTAGTGCAGATCGAAGCGACCGGCGTAGGCGCGGTTTTCATGCACGGCATCGATACGTCCGCGGTTGAATGAGCTGGAGCGGCGGACTACGCCATGTACCTCGTAGCCTTTGCTCAGCAACAGCTCGAGCAAGTACGAACCGTCTTGGCCAGTGATGCCCGTGATGAGCGCGCGCTTCGCGGTTACTTCAGACCCTGCTACCGACATTGCGCAGCCGTTATCATGCGAATTTGGGCACGTCAAACCTCGCGGCTACCCTAGAAATGGCCGAACGCCGTGCTAACGTTCCCGAGATTTTCGACCGCGTCGACCTTTTCGACACAGACACTCGGCTTTTCGACTTCTACAGTATGCGCTCGCTGAATCCACGACTCGGATGTCATGCCTCTTTGCTCGCCGCGCCGCGCGGCCATTTCCCACGAGGTTGCTCGGGAAAATGCTGATGCTGGGGGAAGAAGCTCGTGCTATCGCGGCGCCACGCATGGCTGAGCGCCGCTTGGATTGGGCGCGGTATGGGCTCGCGTTCGCCGCGCTCCTGACCGGCGCATTCGTGTTTTGGCTCTCGCTGCATTGCGCGGCTTTGGATTGGTTCATCTCCGAAACCCACGCTGACGTCATCTATACGGGACTCCGCCAGTTCGGTGAGTTTCCCTATTTTTCGTTCGTCTTCAACGGCGGCAGCTACTTCATCCAAGATCCGCAAAGTAATTCGTTCTCTGTGGCCGTGCCGTTGATCTTGCTGGCCGGTCCGAGCATCGGACTTCGCTTGCTCGAGGGGCTGTGGGGTGTCCTCGGCGTGTACGCCTTCGTGGGTTGGATGCGTCGGCGCGTGAGCACCGAGGCGGCGCTGGTCGGCGCGGTTGCCAGCGCGACCAGCCTCGGCGTGCTTTGGCGAGTTGCCGTCGGTAACGACATGTTCCTCTGGCATCTCGGTTTGCCATTCCTGCTCTGGACAGCGGATCGCGTGCTCAGCGAGCGCAGCTTGGAGAGCTCACTGTGGTTTGCGCTGACGCTCGGGCTGCTCATGCTCGGCCCTACGTTTCATTCGTTCACGTATCTGTTCGTGCCCGTCGTGCCGCTGTACGTGCTGTTGGAGGTGATTGGGCTGCGACCGAGCGCCAAAGAGCTTCGCAAGGTCGTGGGGCTGTTTGCGTTCGCCTGCAGTTTGGCTGTGCTGATGATCAGCTTCAAACTCGCGGCTTGGCTCAAGTTCCCGATGCAACGCCTGGTGGGCGACTTCGGGGTGCTGCCATTCAAGTCGACGCTCGTGCAGCTGTTCGACTATTCACTCGTCGACCGCGTGCGCGTGGTCTGCGCCAAGTACGTGGGCAAGCCGGGCCGATCGGGGATACGCGGTTGGGGGGTCGAGGAGTCCGCCACGGCGCTGCCGCCGATTGGCACGCTGTTCGCACTGGTCGGCGCATACGCGGCCGCATTCTCGAAGTCAAAACGCCGGATCGGCCTGTATGCGCTATTGGTACTGGGATTGGGCATCGCGCTGACCAGTTGGTCTCCCGCTTGGCAAGCGTTCCGGCGCATGAACGGCGGCAATTTCCGGGTCGCGCAGCGCTGTTTAGGCATGTCCGCCTTCGCGCTCTCCGTGTTCGCGGCGCTTGGCGCCGACTTCGTTTTCGTGCGCCTCAAGCGCGCCGCATTGCCGCTCTCACTGGCGAGCGTGGTGGTGATGGTAGGCTGCGCCGTGTGGTGGACCCACGCTGCCGAGCAAACCGGAGACGCCATCGTCAACTCCACGCCGATGGACGCGATTGAGCGCATGAGCGAGGAGCGCGAAAGTGCGTCGCAAATACAATCGTTTGATAAACTCCGACGCTTTCGAGGTAGGCGCGACGTCTTGACGGGCACGGGCTACACCGACGGCTTCTTGGTCGTGGGCAATGACGACGACCCGATGCTCTGGGTGGCGCAGCGCGTGTTGCCCGTCCTCTATGATGGTCACGCCAACGCGAACGTGGGCGGTGTGAAGCCAAACCAAATTTCTGTCGAGCATCTGCGGGTGAAGCTGCGTGACCTACCGCCGCACAGCCGCACCGTGCTCCGCGTCCAACAGCCCGAATTCGGCATGGCAGTGACGACCATTCCGCCAAATGCTGGGGTTGTCGTGCAGCCTTCGGGTAACTTGCTCTCGATCGAGAATCCGACGGATCAGCCGGTCCAGCGCGTCGTTATACGCGCAAAGTTTCCCATTTCGATCTTTTGGCTGGTCGCGTCCGTGACCGCCCTAGTTGGCACGATTGGCGGTTTGTGCTGGTTTGCTGACGCGCGGCGCCGTGAGCCGCGGGCGACTCAGCTCGCAGTCTGAATCGAGACGAGGATACGCTTTTGATGTCTGGTGACCAATTTTCCGACCTCACCGTGATCTTGCCGACGCTGAACGAGGTGGGCAACCTCGAGTCGCTGATTGAAGGCCTCGGCCGAGAGATGCCGGGCTGTCGAGTGATCGTCGTGGACGACAACTCTTCAGATGGCACTCAGGCGCTGGTGCGCAGAATTGCCGCTGGCAACTCGCTGGTGAGCTTGATCGAGCGCCACGTCACGCCCTGCCTCACTGACTCGATTCAGGCGGGCATTGCGGCCGCGACCACTGCTTACGTTGCCTGGATGGACGCGGATCACTCCCATCCGCCCGCAGTGATGCGAAAGCTGTGCGAGGTGGCGCGCGAGTCCGGTTGCTGTATCGGCACCCGCTATCAGGACGCCAATGAATCGTTCACCATGCGCCTGCCCAAAGGCGAAATGCTCGCGGCAGGCCTGTCCGCGGTGCTGAACTTCTCGGTCAACCGCATCTTGCGTTTGGAGATCACCGACTACACCAGCGGTTTCATCGTGTGTCGGCGCGACGTGCTCGTGAATCACGTGCTCACTGGGGACTACGGCGAATACTTCATCGAGCTCGTGTACTACCTGAATCGCCACGGTGTCGATTTACGCGAGGTCTACTACGAATCCCCGCCGCGCCTCTCCGGCGAGTCGAAGACGGGCGCCAATCTTCCGCGTTTGATGCGCCGTGGAGCAAAGTACCTATGGCTAGTCGGCCGCCTGATGTTGAAACCCAGCGCCTCGAACTCGACGCGCTAGCGCGCTGTCACCGCCTGTGCCTGCCGGATACCGCTTCTTCGCGCGCGGGGCTGCCGGTGCTCGAAGCGCTGTACGCCGCGCTGCTGGCTGACAGCGCTGCACGCGTGATCTGGGAGCCGGGCATTGCTGGTTCGCCCGAGCACGGCGCATTTGCGGCGGGCACCGCACGCTTTCGCGAAACGGAGCTGCAGACCCGCCGCGGTCTGCCGCGAGCGGCGTTCGCACGGCTCGCCCTGCGCGCCGCGCTGATGCCTCGACACGTGCTTGCTCGCCGGCGCTGGGAGACTTTGATCCCTCATGAAGGCATTGGCTACGTGCTCACGCTCGGCGTTGCGCGCGCGGTCGTGCCCAGCGCCGAAACGCGGCGTGGTAGCCAGCTCTTGGACGAACTCGAGGGGTGGTTCGTGAGTCAGGGTTGCTCGGCGAGCTTCGTCGATACCGAGTTATCCAATCAGCGTGCTCACGCCTTCTATTTGCGGCAGGGCTATCTGGAGCTGTCCCGCGACTACGGACAGGTCTTGTTACGAAAGGCTTTGCCCGAGCGCTGAATCAGCCTATGCGGGAGGCTCATCACCATGCAGGTCAAGCGCGTCAGTCTGGTCGGCACGTTGCCGCCGATCAAAAGCATCAGCGACTACTGCCTCGAGCTCACCCAGGCCTTGCTCGAACAGGTTGACGTCGAGTTCGTCAACTTCAAGCACATCTACGCTGAAGTTCTGTACAAGGGCGGCGGCACCAAAGAAACCGATCCGCTGTTCAAGCGCCCCAAGAGCCCCCGGCTCGCGGTGAAGGATTTGCTGACCTGGTACAATCCGCTGAGCTGGCTCTATGCGGGGCTTTCCACGCGCGGTGAGTTGGTCCACATCCAATGGTGGACGTCGTTTCTATTCCCGGTCTTCTTCAGCATCGCCGTGACCACCAAGCTGCGCGGCAAGAAGCTGGTCTGCACCGTACACAACGTTCACGGTCATGAAACCGGTTGGCGCGATCGCATACTGAACAAGACGATCCTGACGCTGCCCGACTTGTTCTTGGTTCACACCGATCGCAACAAGCAGCAGCTCCACGACACGTTCGGTATCCCGCTCGATAGCATTCGCGTCGTACCGCACGGCATCTTCGAGTTCTATCGGGACGAGGAGCTGACGCAGGCGGAGGCCAAGCGGCGTTTGTCGATCCCGCCGAACGCGAAAGTCCTGCTGAGTTTCGGCCATGTCAGGCCCTACAAGGGCATCGAGGACTTGGTCGCGGCCTTCAAGATCGCGCGCCAAACCGTGCCCGATCTATTTCTGGTCATCGCCGGCAAAGCCTGGAACGAGCAGCTGAAGAGCGAACTCGAGCAGCAGCTTTCGGATACGCCTAGCAGTCTGCTGCACTTGGATTACGTCGCTTCGTCGCAGATCAAAGAGTACTTTTTTGCGGCTGACATCGTGGTCTTGGCCTATCGCGAGTTTGCCGCGCAAAGCGGACCGGGCAACATCGCACTGGCCTTCGAAAAGCCCCTGATTGTTGCCGATGTTGGCGGGTTGCCGGAGCTCGTCGGCTGCCCAGAGGCGGTGTTCGAACCCGGCAACGTCCCGGCGCTCGCCAAGGCAATCGAGCGCTGCATCGGTGACTCTGGCTTGCTCGCTCGCATGGTCGCTGATTCGGTTCGACTGCGAGAACGCTTCTCTTGGCGGCGGGTGGCCCGCGATACCGTGGCGGCGTATCAGGAACTTCTCGACTCCCGGCCCTGATCTGAGATAGGCCGTCGAAGGTGCCCGTCCAACTAGGAAAGCCTACCAGCTACGGTTTCACGCTGCCCGTGATTCGACACGGCCTCACGGCGGCGCGCTACAGGCGGCTTGCGCAGCGCAACCGCTTGCTCGACTTCGGTTGTGGCAATGGTGCAAACACCATCCTATTTGCGCCCGACTTCGCCAGCGTGGTCGGAGTGGATGTGGAGCCAGAGCGAGTCGCGGAAGCTCGAGAGAGCGCGAAGAACCGCGGGGTCTCCAACGTGGAGTACTCGGTGTATGACGGCGCGCGTTTGCCCTTTCCGGATGGCAGCTTCGACTGCGTAGTGAGCTTCGAGGTCATCGAGCACACTCGAGATGATCGCGCGGCACTTGCGGAGATCGCCCGGGTGCTCAAACCCGGAGGGCTATTTTGCGGCAGCGTGCCGAACAAGTACTACTTGATGGAGACGCACGGTTTCAATCTGCCGCTCGCGGATCGCATTCCGTACTCGCGCGTGCCGCTGATGAACCTCTTGCCGCGGTGGTTCTATGATCGCTACGGCAACGCCAACATCTACACGCAGAAGCAGTTCACCCGGATGCTCCGCAACGCCGGCTTCACCGATCTCGACACGGGCTACATTCCACCACCGTTCGACAAAGTGAACGATCTCACCGTGCAGAAGTTCTTGCGCTCCGCGTATTCGTATCTGCCGGATTTCATGGGCGTCAGCATCTTCTTCGCCGCTGCAGCGCCCACTTGACCTCGGCGCCGCGTTTTCGCCGCCTGCTCAAACCGACTCTGTCGGTGCTGGTGGTGCTGTGCGTGGTCTGGTTTTTCGCCCGCGCATTTCAACGCAATTGGGCGGAGGTGCGGGCCCACGAGTTCGATCTATCCGTGCCGTACTTGCTCTGCTCGGCGATCGCGACCTTGGCTGCCATTCTGCTTGCAACCTATGCCTGGTACGCCTCCATCAACGCGCTCTCGCTGAACAAGGTCGACTTTCGTCAGAGCATCGCCGCGGCAAACCTCAGCGGTTTGACCAAGTACATTCCAGGTAAGGTTTGGTCTTACGCGCTGCAGATGTACTTTCTCGACGGCGTGGGCATCTCCAAAGCGTTGATCCTCTACGTCGGAATCCTCAACCTTGCGATTTCGATGGGCGTTTCGGTGATTTTTGCGCTCGTGTGCCTGCTCTTTGGTCAGGTCACCTTTCCGACCAGTGTGCTGCTCGGATCGCTTTTCGGATTGCTCGCGTTCGATGCGCTCTGCATCGGCTTCAACCGCGCGCTGCTGGACGCGTTGGTCTCGCTGATCAACCGCATTTTCAAGCGCAACTTGTCCACCTTCGACGTGACCAAATCACTCTTGCTCGAGCTCCACGCGATTCACCTGATCGCAGCAATGTTTTCGGGCCTGGCCGCGTATTGGTTTTGTTTCGGAATCGGCTATCGAATCGGCTTCGAGCGGTCGCTCGTCGTCGTCGGTTCTTCGACACTCGGTGATGTGGTCGGGTTTTTGGCCGTGATCGTGCCCGGTGGCCTCGGCGTGCGTGAAGGCTTGATGTACGAAATGCTGCGCGGGCAAGACAGCGGATCGCTCGCGCTGATCATGCCGGTGGCGTCGCGCTTGCTGAACATGGTGGTCGAGATCGGTCTCGGCCTCGTTGCGCTCCGGCTCTTGCGCACGCTCACCGTGCGCAAGCCTGCCGAGTCGTCGCAGCCTTAGCGCCCGAGCACCTGTTCGTAGACCTTGACGTTACCCTTGGCCGTGTTGGCCCAAGAGAAGCGGGCGGCGTGAGCCACCGACTTTTGTGCCATTTCGCGCTGCTTCTCGGGGCTTGCCAGGACGGAGATCAGGCACGCGGCTAGATCTCGTGCGTCGTCGGGCTTGGCGAGCACGCCCGCGTCCGCGAAGAACTCGGTCGCGTCCAAAGTTGCGACACCGACGACCGGAGTTCCGCAAGCCATCGCCTCGAGCGTCGAGAGCCCGAAGCCGTACAGTGACGGGAACACCATCACCGTCGCGCGTGCATAATTCTCGGCCAGATCCGCCTCGGCGATGAAGCCCGAGAACGTTACGTCACGTAGGTTCAACGTCCGAACCAGCTCATCGAGCACGGGTTGATCGGCGCTAGCTTTGCCACCGATGACCAACTTCGCGTCGGGGATCTGGGCTTTGACCAAAGCGAACGCTTGGATCAGTACCTCCACGCCTTTGGCGCGACTCACCGAACCCACGAACAGGATGGTCTTGTCCGCGCGTTGAACGTTGGGCTGCACGAAATAGTTCTGATGGTCGACGCCGTAGTTGACCACGTGCACCTTGGACGGGCTCGCTCCCAATCGCGACACGAGCTCGTCTTTGGTCACTTGGTACGGAACGATGATCGCTTTGGCCAGCTTGACGCAGGTACGGACGCTCTGTCGGATGGCCCGATTCTTCATCGGGTTGTCGAAATCGTTCACGTGGAATGGGACCAGATCGTGGACGGTTACGACCAACGGCTGCTTCTGCATGAGTGCGGCTACGGTTCCACCCATTGGGGTGATGGCGTGATACACGTCCGCCTTCGCGCGAATCAGGTCCAAGGCTTGCCCCGGGAGCTTGCTCAAACCGTGCAAGGTGTTCCTGGCGAAGCCGGTGTCGACGACCGAGACAGAGACGTGCTTGGTTTCCGACCGCGTGTTGTCGACCAGTTCCGCGACGTACCGATCGTGACCTCGGCCCGTGTCTTTCGAGGCTCGGTAGGGGTAGCAGAACAGTGACAAGCTGAAGGGGGTGGGCGTAGACAAGTCCGAATGGTCCTCGAGCGGAAAACGTTTCGCGCGCTTTTAGCACAATCGGACTGAGCGAGCGCGTGCGGCATTTCGTGCTGGAAACACCTGCTCGAGGCGCCACCGGATCAGAGCCAGAAAGACTGCCTCAATCTGGGCTAGGTTCGTGGCTAGTGATGAAGCACGGTCGAATTTGGGGTTCGTGTCTGTGGGTCGTTGGCTGCGCCGCACCGCACCCGCCGGCGGCTGTCGAGCAACCACGCACAGGCGCGAGCGATCGAGCTGCTTCGGCCGCCAGCGTCGCGCCAGCTGCGTCTGCGTCGCCAGCGGTCGCCCCCAGCGCGGCGCCGTCGAGCGTTCCGCCGAATGTGCCGCCCATGAAGCTTTCGCTTTCGCAGGTACTCTCGGTTCCGATCCGCGCGATCGCGCTCGGCGAGGGCACGCGGATCGCCGTGCTCGCGGATACGCCGTACGTTGGCGACAAGCGAGGACTACGGCCGTTGCCGCTTCCGGCGATGCTTCAGCCGAAGGCCGGCGAGATGGACGAATTGGGTATCTACTTCGGTCGCGACAACGAACCGCGCATCATGGGCACACGCCGCGGGACCCAGGGTGAACGCGCCGTTTACCTTCGGCACTTGGCCAGCGGTTGGCGCGACGGGCGCGAAGAGATCGGTCAGCTCGGAGGAGCTGTGCCTGGTGGTTTGTGGGGCGTGCTCGGTGCAGCGGATCCGGAGCTGGTGTGTCGGGTAGGGGCGAGCTGCATCATCAAGCGCAATTCGGGTTGGACTACGGCCCCGGCAGGCGCGGTGAAGCGCATCGTCACCCTTCAGGATGGAGTGCTGTGGGGACTCGAGTCCGGTGGCATCTCTGGCATCGATGCCCACGGTTGGACGCTCGCGATCCCGGCCCCCGCCTGGTCCGAACCACGCGCGCTTTGGGCAACCCGTGGTGAAGCGTGGGTTGGCACGAGCAACGAGCTACTTCACTATCGAGAAGGCAAGTGGGCCGCGGTGCCATCGCCCGTCGGCACCGTGACGTCGTTTTGGGGAGCGCGGCCTGATTCTGTTTGGGTGGTTGGCAGCGGGGGCGCGGCTCACTTCGATGGCCAACATTTTCAGCCAGTTGCGAGCGAGGGGCCCTTGCACGTGGTGCGCGGGCGCAGCGACGCGGAACTTTGGTTCGGTGGCGACAAGGGGCTGTTTCGCGCAGAGCCCGCTGCCCGAACCGCCGAGTGAGCGATAGCGGTGCTCCGCTCGGACAATGTGCGGTTGCGCCCTGCTCGTCTCTTCGACATACTCTCGGAAGTCGCCCAGTTGGGCTCACGCGAGGAGTAGGCCATGAACGATCGCAAAAATACCGCCGATGTTCGTGTTCCCTCGCGTGCCGCGTTTCGCCGTCACTGACCGCGATCCCGCGCGCGAGCACCGCGCCGCTGCTCTCGCTTTCGAGCCGCGCTGACCTTCGATTCGTCGAACGTCCGTCGCTCGAGTCGATGGCGCCTGCGCGTTCGTAGTTCGACCGCTGCCGCGGTCTCGATTTCGAGGCGGCGCGCTTTCGTTTGCGCGCGAACAGCCAAGCTCAGGGGTTTTCCCATGATTTGTAGTCGACGCGAGTCGCTCGAGCGACTCGGATTCAGTGCATTTTTTCAAACTCAGTTTCATGCGCTCTCGCTCGCGGGTGTGGTCTCGAGCGACGCGCAGGTGGCGCGGGTCGTGTCCGAAGCGCGCGGTCAGTATGGCGTTTCTGACGGTGAGCAGACTCGCCGCGCAGTGCTCGCCGGGCGCTTGAGTCATGCTGCCACGCGCGTGTGCGTGGGTGATTTCGTCTTGCTCGAGACAGAAGGCGGCTCGCTCCTGCGCATCGCGCATGCGTTCGAGCGGAGCAGCTCGTTTCAGCGTCGGCTGCCGGGCGGTACTTCGCAGGCTCAAGCCATAGCGGCCAACGTCGACCTCGCGGTAGTCGTGTGCGCGTTGGCACCCGATGAAGCCGATCGTCACGCTCGCGGGCACGGCCTCAATCCGCGCCGGATCGAACGCTACTTGCGGGCCATTCGCGACGCGCCCGCGCGCGCGTTGGTTCTGCTGAACAAGGCGGACCTCTGCCGATCCGCTGCACGACAGGCGGACCGCTTGCGTTCCGAGCTACGCGGGGTGCAGGTGCTTTTAGCCAGCGCCGAGGCAGGCGCGGGACTGGCCGAGCTCGAAAGCCAAGTCGACCCAGGCACGACCGCGGTGCTCGTCGGATCATCCGGAGTCGGGAAATCCAGCCTAGTCAACCGGCTGATGCGCGCGCCCGTGCAGAGTGTGGGCGCGGTTCGAGAGACGGATACTCGCGGCCGACACACCACCACTGGTCGCGAGCTATTCACCCTTCCGGGTGGTGGATTGCTGCTCGATACTCCTGGTATGCGCGAGTTCGCGCTGTTCGCGGACGAGGACACCGAGCTCGGAAGCACCGGCTTCGCCGAGATCGACGCGCTCGCCCCGGACTGTCGTTTTCGCGACTGCCGTCATCGAGACGAACCGGGTTGTGCGGTCTTGGCAGCGATCGAGCAGGGGTCCGTCGAAAGGCAGCGCCTCGAGCAGGCCAACCGCTTCGAGCGCGAGCTCTCCTGGCAACGCGATCGGCACGATCCCCGGCGGCAGCACGAAAAGATCGCGCAGCGCCGCGCGCTTTCGCGCGCCCAACGCGCGCAGCAAAGACAGCGTGGACGGGATTAGCGGTTGCTCGCGGGTTCCGCCAAAAGCAGACGATTCTTGGGCGTGATCGCCGCAGGAATCGTCTGCGTGTGCACGTTGAAGCCATGCTCGCGCAAGCGCGCTGCGCGCGTCACGTCGATGGCCAGGGCTGGGTCGATCCAACCGCCGAGCCCGCCTTGGTCATTGGCGAGCGCGTCGTGGCAACACGGCAACACGGCGACACGCGCGTCTGCCGCGATCGCTCGGTTCAACACGGCGTCCGTCAGCGAACCGCAGGCATGGCAGGACACGAGCAAATCTCCGTGATCCAGCGTAACGCTCGAAATCTCGGCTTGGACGAGCTCGATGCGCCCGCCGAGACGTGGCCACGCGCCGACGAGACGCTCGTGCAACCGACGCGCGCTTTGTGGCAAGCGCGCGTCGATCGCCAACGCCGAGGGCGACGAATCATCGAGCAAGAGCAAGATGTGCGCGAGCAGGCCGTGCCCGCAGGCCAGATCGATCACGCGCCCGCCGCGAAAGCGTCGGCGCGTGCGGCGCGCGACCTCCCAGGCTTCGAATAGCTCCTTGCGTGCGAGGCACTCGCACTCACACACCTCACGGGCGATGCGATGAAACAGCGTGTCCTCGCCAAATCGGCCCAAATCACGGCGCGTGAGCTTGGATCGGTTGCCAGGATCGAAGGGCATTCGAGCGAGCGTAGCATCGCTCCCTCGATTCGCGGCATTGTCGTCACCAAGCGATCGCTTTGCCGTCGCGAAAAAATCCGCCATTCGCCGCGGCACTCCCCGCTAGGGTGGCGGCCCAGACGATGCCGCTCGCGCCCTGCGCCAAGCTGCGCGGCGCCGAGCTTCCGCCCATGCGGGTTTTCACCCAGCCCGGGCAAACTGCGTTGACGTGGCGTGAGCTGCCCGAGAGTTCCCGAGCGAGCACCCGCGTGTGTGCGTTCAACAGTGCTTTCGAGACGCTATAGGCGTTGCTCGGAAAGCCCACGCTGGTATGTGTGCCTCGCGCTACTGCGCTCACGAACTCTTCCGCAAGTTCTTCGATCTGAGGGCGAGTGAGCGCCGGTGCCAAGAGTCGCTTCTGGAGATTGGTCGAGAAATGGGACAACTCTCCCATTCCGCTCGAGACCATGACGATGTTTGCGTCCGGCGCGAGCCGGCTCAGGAGTGCATCCGTGACTCGCACTGCACCGCGATAGTTGTTGTCGAGGGTCGTCGCGGCAACCTCCGCGTTCAAGCCTTGCAGGCTGGAGCCCGCGTTGTTCACCAACGCAGCGATTTCAGGCTCGGTTTCCAGCTGCCTTGCGAATCCGCGGATGGTCGACGGGTCTGCGACGTCCAGCACCGCAGCCTGCACGTCAAGGCTCTCCGCCTGTAGTGCGGCTGCGGCTTGCTGACTGCTGTTTTCGTCGCGACCCGTGAGCCAAACGCGATAGCCGCGTCGCGCCAACGTGTGCGCAGTCTCCAACCCGAGCCCGCGGTTGGCTCCCGTAACGACAGCGACCGGCATGGGTCTATGCTTGCGGCTCTCCGCCGCGGATCGCAAGTGTGAGCGCCGGTGATTACCGCCCGATCAGCTTGAGCCCGAAAAAAATCAGAATTGCGCCACCCAGACCACCACCGAATAGTAAGTAAAGTAGCGACCAGCCAGCAGCGAGCACGGGCGGAGCAGCAACGATGGCTTCGGTAATCATGACGGACTCCAGATGGTAGGTAGATTCGAGGCGCTGTTGTTCGAGGAAGCGGCTCTTGCCCTCTATCAAAGCAAGGAGCCTGCCAACCTTGAGTCCAATGACTGAGCCGCGCGCTACTTCGCCCATCTCCCCGCCGCTCGCGTCGCTCGGGCATACGAGCGCTTTGGTTGGCGTGATGATCGCGGTAGCCATCACTGGCACTGTGCTGCAACACGTCGGCGAGCCCGCCGTGGCGGTAAGCAAAGAAGCGAGCCGCAGTGCTGTCGGCATCTACACCCGATATTTGCCGCTTTTACTAGTCAACGGACTGCTCGTTCTGTACGTCGCACGCTTGTTCCGGCAGCGATCGGTGTTGCTTCAACTCTTGGGGCGACGCTGGCGTACGCCCGCGGATGTTCTCGTCGACCTGCTCTGCGCGTCGCTGGCATTCGTGGTCATCTGCGGACTCGAGGCGCTCACGCGGCCGCTCTTTGCGGGGCGGAACGCCGCGGTCTCGTCACTGCTACCGAGCACGGAGGCGGAGCGCCTCACTTGGGTGTTCGTCGCTTCGAGCGTCGGCTTTTGTGAGGAGGTCGTGTATCGCGGTTACCTCCAAGCGCAACTCGGTGCGTTCACTAAGAGTCCAATGCTGGGCCTCGCGTTGCAAGCGCTGCTGTTTGGGGTCTCCCATTTGGAACAGGGTGCAGGAGCCGCGTTGCGTATCGCGGTCTACGGGCTGATCTTGGGTCTACTTGCGCGTCAGCGTGCGAGTCTACTGCCCGGGATCATCTGCCACATCGGCATCGATCTCGTGAGCGGTCTCGCCGGGTAGTCGACTCAGTACGGCGCAAGGAGATCGTTGGAGGCGCTTGGCGAGTGCGTATTCGTGCGGATTTTCCCGGGCTTGCCTTTGGCCGGAACGCTCGACGCTCGAGGCGTCGGTGCAGTCGGAGCCGCGCTCTGCGCCGAAGCCGAAAGCACGGGTTCTGGCGCTGGGGCGGGCGACGACGCTTCCAAGCGAACGTGCGCGCTCGATGCTGGTGCCAACTGCACGAACCCCGAACTTGCCGCATGAGCTCCGTGATCAGCCGTTCGCGAACTCTGGAACACCAGCAAGCTGCTGACGGCGAGCCCGAACCCAACCATCGCTCCCATGACCCACGGGCGTCGTCGATGAACCGGCTTCTCGAACGGCAGAGAAGGCGGGGGTTGTAATGTCGGCACGAAGCTCAATCGCGACACGTCCTGCTCGTCGATCGCGCTGGTGTCCACGGAAACTGCGCGCAGCGAGCTCGCGCTTTGCGCCGTCGCGCCAGCTTTGGCCAAGCTCGCGGCTGCCATGCGCGTGTCACTCTGCTGCTCCATGCGACGCAGCGCTTCGCGCTTTCCAGCGGCGCGCTCCGCACACGTAGTCGTCATGAACGCTTCGACTTCCGCGTCGAAACCGACCGCAAACGCTTCGGGCACCGCGCGCTGCAGCGCAAGGCGCATTTCGTCGGCGGACGCCCAGCGACGCTCGCGGTCCTTCTCCAGGGCCTTCAGCACGACCGCCTCGAGCGTGCGCGAATAGCCTGGTTTGAGCAGCGACGGGCGAGCCGCCGGTTCGCTGCTGGTGATGCTGTGGAGCACCCCGATCGATTTGTGATTCTTGAACGGGTGATGACCGCTCGTCATCAGGTGCAACATGATGCCAGCCGAAAAGACGTCCGCGCGTCGGTCGACCGGGTTGCCCAGGATTTGCTCCGGCGCCATATACGCGAACTTTCCTTTGAGCTCGCCGGTGTTCGTCGAGTTCGATTGCTGATTCATCGCTTTGGCGATGCCGAAATCGACCAGCTTGGCGACGCCGCCGTAGCTGACGAGGACGTTGTGTGGCGACACGTCGCGATGCACCACGCCGAGCGAGACGCCTGCCGTGTCGCTGAGATCGTGCGCTGCTTGCAAGCCTCGCAAGAGCTGGCCCACCAGATTGACCGCGATCAACAACGGGATCCCGTTCGCTTCCTCGCAGTGCGTCAGGAGATAGCTGAGTGGCTCGCCGTCCACCCACTCCATGGCCAAGTACAGCGTGCCTTGTTCTTCGCCGAGCTCAATCGTCTGCACGACGTTCGGGTGCTGGATCAGGCCGGCGATACGCGCTTCCTCGAACAGCATGCGCTCTTGACGCTCGGTGTCCTCGCCCACCGCAAGCAGGGTCTTGATTGCGACGAGCTTTTGGAAACCGCGCGCGCCGCGCAGTCGCGCAACCCACACTTGTCCCATGCCTCCTTTGGCGACTGGAGCGAGTAACTCGTAGCGTCCGAGTGACTGTCCGGCGCACAGGGAAGGAGGATCGGTGGACACGCTAGTATGGGTCCAAACGGCCGCAGCGCCCTCGACTTAAACAGGCACTGGCGGCCTACGCCATTACTTGGCGCATTGTCCGGCGACGCAGTGCTTGTTGCCTTTGCAGGCGATCCCGCAGCCACCGCAATTCGTGTCGTCGGTCGCGGTCTTCACGCAAGCACCTGAACACCGAGAATAGCCCGAATCACACACAGCCCCACATCCGCTACCCGAACACGTTGCGGTGCCGTTGGCGACACTTGGACACGCCGTGCCACAGCTCCCGCAGTTGCTCGGATCCGTCTTCGTATCGACGCAGCTGCTGCCACAGCGGATGAAGGGCGCCGTGCATTGAAAGTCGCAGCTTCCCGTGGCGCAGACCGATTTGCCGTTGGCGGGAGCGGTACAGACCGTCCCACACTTGCCGCAATTGGACGTCGCGCTCGAGGTATCCACGCACGAGCCATCGCAATTGGTGAGCGCTCCGCAATCCGTCCCGCAGCTACTGCCATTGCAGACCATGCCAGCATCGCACTTGTTCGTGCACGTGCCGCAGTGCTCGGAGTCCGAGCTCAGATCCACGCATTTGCCGTTGCAGTCGGTATAGCCCGAGTTGCAGTGCGGTTCGCAGCCACTGGCGCCGCAAATGACGAAGCCATTGTCGGGCTTTGCGCACACTTTGCCGCACGCGCCGCAATTCGACGTGTCGGCGTCCAACTTGACGCAAGCGTTGCCGCACGCGGCGTAACCCGCGGCGCATTTCACTTCGCAGCCGGCCGCGCCGCACAAGGGTGAGCCGTTGGCAGGTGTCGGGCAAGCCATGCCGCAGTCGCCGCAATTCTGCGGATCGGAGCTCACGTTGACACAAGAGCCCGCGCAATTCTTCTCGCCGGTGGGGCATTGCGCCAAGCACTCGCCTGCCGAGCAGGCGTACCCCGCATCACAGACGTGGCCACATAAGCCGCAATTGCCCGCGTCCTTCTTGGGATCCACGCACAGGCTGCCGCATTTGACGAAGCCTTCGTCGCAGGTCGCGCCGCAAGCGCCACTGTTGCAACGGGCCATGCCATTGGCTGGAGCGTCACAGACCAAACCGCAGTCGCCGCAGTTCAGCGGGTCGGCGGATTGGTCGATGCAGCTCGTGTTGCAAGCGCCGTAGCTCTCATCACACTTGAATCCGCACTTCGCCGATACGCAGGTAGGGCTGCCGTGCTCTGGCGTCGGACAAGCCATGCCGCACTCGCCGCAATGCATGGTCGTGTTGTCTGTGTTGACGCAGGCTCCCCCGCAATTCATGGTGCCCGCGCCGCACTTGTTCGAACATTGGCTGTTGTTGCAAACGGCACCCGCGGGGCAGGTCCCGGTGCACGATCCGCAACGGTCCGGATCACTGGAAACGTCCACACACGTGCCGTCGCAGTCGCGCAGCGGAGCTTGACAGTGCAGCTTGCAACTGCCTGCCACACACGACGGAGTGCCGCCGGATTGGCTGCATTTTTGGCCGCAAGCGCCGCAGTTGTCCACGTCCTCGGCCAAATTGACGCAGATGGTACCGCACGGAGAGTAGCCTTCTTCGCAGTTGAAGCCGCAGCGGCTACCTGCACACGAGGGCTGACCATGCTCGGGAGCCGTGCAAATCGCGCCGCAGCCACCGCAGTTGTTTGCGTCTTCTTTCGTCTTGACGCACTCGGTGCCACACACCGTCTCGCCGTTGCGGCACGACAGCGTCGCGTGGCACTTGTTGGTGCTGACGTCGCAAGTGTATCCGTCCACGCAGCGTTGGTCCGCGTCGCAGGGCAGCCCATCGATACTCGTGGAGAGGTTGCTCTTGCAGGAGAAAGTCAGCAGCACGCTGAGTAGCAGCAGCTGCCAATGCCCTATCCAGCGCCACAGGTAGCCGTACATCTCAAAAGTTCCCTCGCGCTGTCGCGCTGCAGCCGCCCGGAAGGCAGATGAACCCTGCACTTACCGGCTTGGACGGCTCGCCCTTGTCGAGCAACAACATCAGTCCACCTCCGACCAGCAATGCGCTACCGGTGCCCAAGAAGACGCGGGCCGCAGTCTGTCGACTCTGCTCGGTTTGCAGATGCTCGTAGTAGTCGATCTGACTGTCCGCAGCTTTCGCGTCGTTCTCCGCGCTCCGGCGCAAAATCTCGAAGGTCAACGCTCCGCCCATGGCGACCACACCGGCGCCCAGAGTCACCCAGGGCACGACGCCGAGCTTTTTCCCGTGTGGTTTGGTGTCACCGGGCGGTGTCGCTGTCGTTGCTGGTGGCGCGACTGGGGCCGGGGCAACGGTCGCGACGTTGCTCTGGGTTTGTTGATCCAGGTGGAGATTGACGTCGAGCGGCTGATCTGGCGCGAGCGATACTGTCTTTTCTACGTCCGCGTAGCCGCGCAAGCTGAGCAGTAGACGGAGCTCACCCGGTGGCAGTTCGCCGGTCCATGGTGTCACTCCCACGGGTTGATCGTTCACCGCTACAGTTGCACCTGCAGGGCTGCTCAGCACGGTCACCTGCTGAACGCCTTTCTTACGCAAATTATCGGCCAACGCGCTGATCAGCGGGCGGACGTTCGATGCGTTCGCGGCGTCAGGGTTTCTGCGCAAGTAGTCGCGGTACCAGCGCAGTGCTCCCGCGTCGTCGGAAAGCTTCTCGTACGCGCGCGCAATATTGAAAGACAGCGGCGCGCTCGGTGCCAGCTGATCAGCGGCCAGGAACAGATCCACGGCGTCTTTGAAGCGACCGGCAGAATACGCTTCGGCGCCTTGCTGGTATTTGGTTTTGGCAGCAGAGCGCCGCTGTTCCATGGCCGCTTCGTCGCTCGGCGCGTCGGCACGGGCTTCCGGTTGACGCGCGAGCGAGGCGCCTGCGAGAGACAGCGCACACAGCCAGGCGAGTGGACGTCGATGCATGTTGCTCATTTGTCGCTCAGTAGGGTGCGAGCAAATCGTGTTGCGCGTCAGTCCGTGGCGCGGCCGGCGTCGGTCGGGCCGGCGCTTGAATCGGTTGGGCCTTACGCGGTGCCGAATACTTGGTTGCCGCGCCTTTGGGCTGGACGCTCGGCGCCGGGCTGGGACTCTCGATTGGTTGCGCGACGGGCGCAACGCTCGCGCTCGCGTCTGTTTTCGGCTGCGCGAGTGCGGTCGGTGGCGTAACCGGCGGCACCTCCGCTGTCTGCGCCAATGCCGGTCTCTCACGCCGCGAAGCAAGCGCGGCGACGGCCCCAACCGCGATCGTCAGCAAGCCAACGCCGATCCAAATCCGACGCTGCCACAACGGCTTGTCGCTGTTCGGTACTTGTACGACAGGGGCAGGCGTCGCTTCCAGGCTGACGGTGGGCGCACCTCCGAGCGCGTTTTGCGCCGTTCGCACGCCGGAATCCGATGAGATTCCGGTGAGCGAAGCGAACGACGCGCGCGACGCGCGCTGTGCCGACGGCGTGCTGCTTCGCGAAATCCACTTCGCGTCGAGCGAGACGCCAGTCACGTCTTCGAAGATCCCTTGCAGCATCAGCCAACCCGCGAGCGCCTGCCCCAGCTCGCTCATCGTGGCGTAGCGCCGCGCAACGTCTTTGGACAGACCGCGCTTGATGATCTCCCAAAGCGTCGGATCGGCTGCCAATAGCTCGACCAGCGATTGCGGTTCATTCTCGACGATGGCGCGCAGCAGCGAATTATAGTTCGAGCCGCTGAAGGGCGACACGCCGCTCAACGTTTCGTACAAGACCACGCAAAACGACCAAATATCCGTGCGAAGGTCGATGTTGTCCTGACCGCGCGCTTGCTCGGGAGACATGTATTCGGGACTTCCGAGTACGGCGCCAGTTTGCGTGAGGTGTAAGTTCTGTCCACTTTCGTCGGCCAGCTTGGCGATGCCGAAATCGAGCAGTTTGGGCTGAAGCTGTTCACCCTCGTAGGCGAGGAAAATATTGTCCGGTTTCAGGTCGCGATGAACGATGCCCTTGGCGTGCGCGACCGTCAGTGCATCAGCGAGCGGCAACAGGAGTTGCACGCCCTGCACGGCCGACAAGCGCTGCTCGGTCGCGAGCAAGCGCCCGAGCGTTCGCCCGTTCAACAGTTCCATCACGATGTACGGGTCGCCCAACTCCGAATCACCGACGTCGAACACGCGCACGATCGCCGGGTGTCCGAGCTTGGCGGCTGCTCGCGCTTCTTGCTTCAGCCGCCTTGCGAGTGAAACTTGATCGGGTCCTCCGCGGATCAGCTTCACCGCGACCGGCGCGTCGAGTTGCAGATTGTGCGCTCGCCATACGGTGCCCATCCCGCCTTCACCGAGAAGCGCGTCGAGCCGATACTTGCCCGCGATCACATCGCCGGCGCGGTACGGGGCAGTATCTGGCGTCCGAACCGACAAAGTACCCGACATTTCCTCCGACGCAGAGGCTATCACGGATGCTCCAGGGCGAGAGATCTCAGCGTGAGAATGTGGGGAAACATCGGTCATCGGCTACAATCTCGAGGGTGTATCGCGTGAGATTCGTCGCGGATGGCTATATGACTTCAATGTCAGGGTATGCGCCTGTGCGAGCCCTGGATCTGCGCGACAAAGGCCAGCGTTCACTCACTGGTACGTCACTTGCTCACCCGGCGTGGCTTGGAAAGGGTGACTGGTCATGGGTGATCGTTGGCGGAGCTTTGCGCGTCTTCCGTTAGGGGGCGCATTGTGCGCATCACTGCTGTTCCCTGCGGGGTGCGGCGTTTCGTTGCCGAAGTCGGAGCCTATCGAGGTTAGCGTCGACAAGGCGCAGGTCAAAGAGATCTTGCGCGAGGTGTTTCCGAATCTAACCGACGAAGAACTGAGCGACTATGCCGCAAGTCTCGATTTGAAAGCCGCGCTCGCACTCGAGGTGGAGCTGAGCGACATTCGTGATGTTGCAGATGGCCTCAGCAAAGGGCTAACCGAGCTAGCCGATGAGGCCGCCGAACAACGACAGACCAATCTGGCCATGCGCAACGACGGCTATCCGAGTGAGCTCGAACCTCTCGGGCTCCAGGCGTTCTATGACTCGGCGCAACAGGAGGCACGCATCGAGTTGAGTGGCGTGTTCGACGATCACGAAAGCGTAGAGCTTGCCGCCGGTGACGTGACCGTCAATGTAGCTGGGAAAGAGCAGCAGACCTCGGTCGAATGCGCGCCGAGCGGGCCGGTCGACTTGGTCTTTCTGGTCGACATTACCGGCAGCATGTCGCCGATCATCGGCGCACTGCGGCGTTCGCTGGGCGTGTTCGTCGACGCGATCAGTGCCAAAAAGATCAACGGCACGTTGAGTGTGGTCACCTTTCAGGACTCCGTGGGCGTCAATGTGGAGTTCCAGTCCCCAGCGCCGAAAAGCGGCTACGAGCGGAGCCCATTCTTCGCTCCGGTGCCGATCGAAGATTCTGCCGCCATCGGGCGTTTGCAGCGGTTCATTTCGCGCCTCGAGGCGAATTCTGGTGCGGACACGCCGGAGAATCTGGCGGGTGCACTCGACTTCGCCGCCAACAACGTGATCGGCTCGAACAGCAACGGGACCCCCAACGTGATCGGTGACGGCGTGAACGATCCCAAGGACGTCGCGCCGTTCCCCAAGCTCGCCAATCCTCGTCGCGTGTTCGTCGCCTTTACCGACGCGCCGTTTCACGCGGACAGTCGAGATCCGCACAACTCGTCGTTGCTCGCGCCGTTCAAACCTAGGAAAATCGCGGATATCCTGGGCACTTTGCAGCGCTCGGCGACGACCGTGCACGTCTCGGATCCGAGCTGGGTCGACCAAACCACGACTCCCACTGGCGCGGCCAGCGAGGTCTCCGTCGACTCCGACTATTGGGCGATCAACACTGGCGGGGTGGGTGAAGACCGCGTAGCCGGCTATTCACTCATCGATCTCGACCTGCTCGTGCGGGCGACCGACTCTGGTTTGCTCGATATCGTGCTCGATCGAGTGCTCTCGAGTAGCTGCACGGTGCGCTTTCCGGTCACCGACTTGTCCGCGAGCGAAAGCTTCGATTTGGAGGTTCGGGGCAGCACTCACACGTTCAGCGCTTCGCTCACGCCGACGCTCCTCTGAATCACCGGACGGGCGACGAACAAGCTTTTGTTGACGTAGCGCGCGGAGCTGACATACTGCCGCTTCCGATGTCGTTCCGCGCTACCCGTCGTTTCGCTCGTCGCGCCGCTATTTGCGGCGGACGCGAAATGCCGTAGTGGTCCTCGACATCGGCTTTCGCGTAACCGCCCGCAACTGGGTGGTTACGTCGCGTCTGTCACGGCGAGCCACCCGAAAGGATAGCCGCCGTGACCTCGATCTCGAATCCCACCAATATTTCGCTCGATTCTCGATCTTCAACCGCTGAAACGCTGCTCGACGCACAAGCCCAGCTGATGAAGGTGGCCGTGCGCCCGCAACGCATCATGGTGCGCGGCAGCGGCTCGTACCTCTGGGACCATGAAGACCGGCGTTACTTGGACTTCGTTCAGGGCTGGGCTGTAAACGCCCTCGGTCACGCCCCACCAGAAATCGCGGCGGCTCTCCAAGCACAAGCGCAACTACTCATCACCGCCAGCCCGGCATTCCACAATGCGCCGCAGCTGAGCTTTGCTCGCCAATTGACTCGTGCTGCGGGGTTAGCAGAGGCTCACTTCACGAACAGCGGCGCTGAAGCCAACGAGGCCGCGCTCAAGCTCTCTCGGAAGTGGGGGCGATTGAACCGCGGCGGAGCGCACCAGATCATCACCACTCTGGGCAGCTTTCACGGTCGCACGCTGGCGTTGATGGCGGCGAGCGGAAAGCCCGGTTGGGACGCGCTCTTTCCGCCGGTGATGCCCGGCTTCGTGAAGGTCCCCTACGCTGACGTCGCGGCCATCGCCGCGCAGATTGGCCCAGAAACCGTCGCCATCATGGTCGAGCCGATTCAGGGCGAAGCGGGCGTCGTCGTGCCGCCGGAAGGCTATTTGCGCGAGTTGCGCCGCTTGTGTGACCAGCATGGTTTGCTGTTGATCTGTGATGAGGTGCAAACCGGTATGGGGCGCACCGGCAGTTTGTTCGCGTTCGAACGCGATGGTGTGAACCCCGACATCTTGACGCTGGGTAAAGGGCTCGGGGGAGGGGTGCCCATCTCGGCTATGCTGGCCAATGAACGAGCGAGTTGCTTCGTCCCTGGTGATCAGGGAGGGACGTACAACGGCAACCCATTGATGGTCACGGTGGCGCAGCGCGTGTTCGACGTCGTCTCCCACGCGGACTTTTTGGCGACAGTGCGCGCGCGCGAGCGCTATCTGCAAGAGCGACTCGTCCCACTGTGCGAACGTCACGGCTTTGGCCTCCGTGGTCGTGGCCTGCTGTGGGCCTTGGTCTTGCCGGACCCCAACGCGGAGGCGATCGTGGCCCGTTGCTTTGCCGATGGCTTATTGCTCAATGCGCCGCGCCCGAACCTGCTGCGCCTGATGCCCTCGCTGCGCGTGAGCGAAGCGGAGATCGACGAGTTCGTCTCGCTGCTGGCTGGTGCTTTGGGTCGCAATTATCCAAAAGGATAAATTGTAGTCAAATAGATAGCCTAGAGAAGGGAGAGTTCGAAGATTTGCCGACGAAAGTGACGGAAAGGGGGGATGCGGGGCTGTGGCACGCCTCCTGCTCTAGGGCCTGGCATCATGGCAAGCACCACTACTTTCCGAAGCTTCGTCGGCAAGCTGCTGCCCACGAGCAACACTTCGAACGCCGCTGGCGCGCCGGCTTATGCGCTGTCCGCCAAGCATGCGCTGGCGCAATACGCGGCGACCGGTTGCTTCAACGCGACGTTCTACGCTTCTGCCGAACAGCAGCTGGAGCGAGTGATCGATCTGGCCTACACGGTGCCGCCGAGCTTCGTCGCGAAGACGGCTATCTTCAGTCGCGAGCGGGGTGCGATGAAGGACATGCCGGCGTTGCTGTGCGCGGCGTTGACCGTCGCTGATCCCGCGCTGAGCGCGAGCACTTTTGCGCGCGTGATCGATGACGCCAAGATGCTGCGAAACTTCGTGCAAATCCTGCGCTCGGGTGTGACGGGGCGCAAGTCTTTGGGTACGGCTCCGAAGCGCCTGGTCAAGTCGTGGCTCGAGGCGCGCTCGGACGAGCAGCTGTTTCGCGCTTCCGTGGGCCAGAGCCCGTCGCTTTCGGACGTGATCAAGATGGTTCACCCCAAGCCGACCACTGACGCTCGCCGCGCCTTTTACGGCTATTTGCTCGACCGCGAGCACCAAGTCGAACAATTGCCGGCGATCGTTCAATCGTTCCAAGCCTTCAAGCAGGGCCGAACGTTGGTCGTGCCGGACGTGCCGTTTCAAATGCTGACCGCGCTGCCGCTCTCCAGTGAGCAGTGGGTCGCCATCGCCAAGAACGCCAGCTGGCAGACCACGCGCATGAACCTCAACACCTTTGCTCGTCACGGCGTGTTCGAACACAAGGGTATGGCCAAGTTGCTCGCTGCGCGTTTGCGCGACCCGGTCGCGATTCGTCAAGCGCGCGCCTTCCCGTACCAGCTGCTCGCCGCCTACCGCTCCAGCACGCCGGATGTTCCGGCCATCATTAGCGAGGCTTTGCAAGACGCCATGGAAATCTCGATTGCGAATGTGCCGACGGTCGACGGCAAGGTCTACGTGCTCGTCGACGTTTCGGGCTCGATGTCTTCGCCCATTACGGGGTATCGACGCGGTTCGACGACCAGCATGCGCTGCATCGACGGCGCTGCGCTGGTGGCTGCGGCCATTCTGCGCAAGAACCCGCACGCTGAAGTGATTCCCTTCGAGCGTGAAGTGACGTCGCTGCGTCTGAACCCGCGCGACAGCGTGATGACCAACGCCGAGAAACTGGCGGCCATCGGCGGTGGCGGTACGAACTGTAGCGCCCCGCTCGCTCACCTGAACAAGCAGAAGGCGATGGGTGATCTCGTGGTCTTCGTGTCGGACAACGAGTCTTGGATGGATGCTCGCCGTGGTGCGACGGCGGTCATGGTCGAGTGGCAGTCGTTCAAGGAGCGCAACCCGAGCGCGCGCTTGGCCTGCATCGACTTCACGCCCAACGCCACGACGCAAGCTGCCGAAGCGCGAGATATTCTCAACATCGGCGGCTTCTCGGACTCGGTGTTCGATCTGATCGCTCTATTCGCGAAGGGCGAAATGCAGGCCGGTCACTGGGTGTCCGAGATCGAGAAGATCGCGCTCTAGTCAAAATCACAGGCCGAATGCTGACAGGACTACATTGACTGGGTGCGCTCCCTCGGGAGCGCCTCGGATGTCTTGGCAAATCTCGTCGGCCCTTATCTCTGAGCCAAATGCTGTGGGGACTACATTTAAACTGTCCCGTCTCCACGATACTCGTTGGCTCTCTTTTTCTCGGAACCAATCCGAAAAGGAGCTCAGCTACCCGTTCTTCAATTCAGCAAAATTGAGTTCGAACCGGCTCAGGTATTTCTTGAGCCGGTCCGCGTCGTTCACGCTCGTCCGCTCTGCGCGGGAGTGGGCGAAGAGTTCTCGTCCTGCCTCCGAAAGCGAACGCGCCGTGGCACAGACAGCGAGCACATCCTCGAGCTGAACCCGGTCGAACCGGTCGAGGCGCTGTGCGCGGTCCGCGCCGAGCGCGCGCACCGTGAGCTCTTGCTTTTCGTGCGATGTGGCCGCGGACTGTGCGCCGCGTAGACGGGAGATCTCGTCCACCACGACCGGTTCGGTGATCCGACCGTCCAACGCCAAGGTGGCCATGCGCGTCACCGCAGCGTTGAAATCCCTGAAGTTTCCCGGCCACTTCCACTCGCTCGCAAACTGTAGGAAGCGCTGCTTGGCCTCACGGTTGATGGTCACGTTCTTGCCGAGCGCGTGGGACGCTTGCTCGAGTTCGAACGAAAAATTCGGCGGAATGTCTTCTGGACGCTCGTGGAGCGCTGGCAGGTGGAAGCTCCACAGGTTGATGCGCGCCAGCAGATCATCGCGAAATTCGGTTCCGCGCTCGCCTCGCGCCCGCAGGTCGCGATTCGTACCGCAGATCAGCTGAAAGTCGCTGGACGCTTCGCGGTCCGAGCCCATCGGGTAGAACACCTTCTCTTCGATGGCGCGCAGCAACATGGCTTGCTCGTCCGGGCCGAGTTCGCCCACCTCGTCCAAGAACAGCACGCCTTGGTCGGCTTTACGGAGCAGTCCGTGCCGTTCACTGGTGGCCCCGGTGAATGCACCTTTGCTGTGACCGAACAGTGTGCTCATTGCAGCGTCTCCGCGCAGCGTTGCGCAGTTCAGCGCCGCGAATGTGCCGCTCACTTGCCGGCGAGCCTTTTTGAGCTCGAAGATACGACGAGCCAGCTGACTCTTGCCGGCCCCCGTTGGCCCGGTGAGCAGAATTGGTGCTCGCGAGGCGATCGCGACTTGCTCGATGCGTTCGATGAGCGCGTTGAACTCGGCGTTCTTGGTCTCGATCCCCGACTTCAAGAACGAGTGCGCTTCCGCCTTGTCCTTTTGAAAACGCGTCGCGAGCTTGTCGTACTTGGAAAGATCGAGATCGATGATCGCGTAGCTTCCGGGCTGCTGTTCGCCGCGCCGCTTGCTGGGAGAGGTCTGCAAGAGCCGACCCGGAAAGTGACGTGATTCCGTGAGCAGGAAGAGGCAGATCTGCGCCACGTGCGTCCCTGTCGTGATGTGGACCAAGTAGTCCTCGCGTTCTGGGTCGAAGGGATAGCTGTCCGCGAACTCGCGGAGTTTCGCGTACACGCCTTCGAAGTCCCAGGGATCGACGAAATCTAGCTCATGTTCGACGAGCTTGGTTTCTGGGGAAACGTGAGCAATGTCTGCGCTCACCGTCGTGACCAGGGCCCGGGTGTGCTTGGGATAAATGAGCTCGAAGCGGTCGATCAAGAGATCTTCGTGCTGCGTCAGGGCGACGCTCGGCCGCCAGCGGTTCCAGCGTTGATTGTCGCGACCCACGTCGAGCGTGGTCCCTAGGAGCCCGATCACCACCAGCTTACGGCGAGCCATTGCTCCGCAGCTTTAGCGCAACTTATCGAATCTATCTGATAGGATAATTCGAGATCCCGGCTGTTCTCATGATTCTTGCGTGATCTCGGAGATTTACATCGCCGCTCGGGATGGCATTGCGCATGCTTAGGTTGCCCGCATGAACACGACGCTGAACGCTCACCGTACCTTCGAAACTGCTGGTTCCCCGATCAAGGCTTGGACGGTCGGCGTCGAATTCGAGGCCGAGGCTGAAGCTCAATTGCGACGAGTTGCGCTCTTGCCCTTCATCCACAAGTGGGTCGCCGTGATGCCCGACGTGCATTCCGGGATCGGCGCGACCGTCGGAAGCGTGATCGCGACGAAGGGCGCGATCATTCCGGCGGCGGTCGGGGTCGATATCGGCTGTGGGATGATTGCGGCTCGTACTTCGCTCCGCGCGAGCGACTTGCCGGACAACTTGCGCGCGCTGCGCACCGCAATCGAAGCGGCCGTGCCGCACGGTCGCACGGCAAACGGTGGCCCCGGCGATCGCGGTGCTTGGGGTGACTTGCCGGCGGACGTCGCCGAGGGTTGGGCAGAGCTCGACCCCAAGTACCAAGCTTTGATCGAAAAATTTCCGAAGCTCGGGCGCGGTGTGACCGCGAATCACCTGGCAACGCTCGGAACGGGTAACCACTTCATCGAAGTGTGCTTGGACGAATCGGAGCGAGTTTGGTTCATGTTGCATTCCGGGTCGCGCGGCGTCGGAAACCGCATTGGAAGCTTCTTCATCGACCTCGCCAAGAAGGAAATGGCACGGTGGATGGTGAATCTTCCGGACGAGAATCTGGCGTATTTGCCGGAAGGAACCGAGCACTTCGGCGACTACTGGCGTGCCGTGAGTTGGGCGCAGCAGTTCGCCGCGAAAAACCGCGAACTGATGATGAAGCGCGTGGTCGCGGCAGCGCAGAATCTCGGAACCTTGCCGCCCTTCGAGCTGACCGATGCGGCCGTCAACTGTCATCACAACTATGTTGCGCGCGAGCATCACTACGGCGCGGACGTTTTGGTGACGCGCAAGGGAGCCGTGCGCGCAGCCGCAGGTGACCTCGGCATCATTCCCGGAAGTATGGGAGCCAAGTCCTTCATCGTGCGAGGAAAAGGAAACCGCGAGAGCTTTTGCTCGTGTAGCCACGGTGCCGGTCGAAAGATGTCGCGCACCGCGGCAAAGAAGACGTTCTCGATCGAAGATCACGCGCGCGCAACGCAAGGAATCGAATGTCGCAAGGACGCCGACGTGATCGACGAAACTCCGGCCGCATACAAGTCAATCGATGATGTAATGCACGCGCAACGTGAACTCATCGAGATCGTGCATACGTTGCGTCAAGTGGTGTGTGTGAAAGGGTAGCGAGGTAGAGCCGTGTTGACGATTGACGGATCGATGGGTGAGGGAGGCGGCCAAGTGCTGCGCACCTCACTCGCCCTTTCTGTGCTCAGCGCGACCCCGTTTCGAATCAACGGCATTCGAGCGGGGCGCGCGCGACCAGGGTTGATGCGGCAGCATCTGGCGGCCGTGAACGCGGCCGCGCAGATCGGTGATGCAACCGTGCATGGGGCAGACGTTGGCTCCACTGCGCTGGAGTTCCGCCCGAAGGCCATTCGCGGAGGGAACTACAGTTTTGCGATCGGCGGTGCCGGTAGCACCACGCTGGTTTTTCAGACCGTGCTTTGGCCGCTGTTGCTCGGTGCGAGCGAGCCTTCGTCCCTGCGCTTCGAAGGCGGCACGCACAATCCGATGGCGCCGCCGTTCGACTTTCTGGTGCAAGCGTTTCTCCCGGTGGTCGCGCGCATGGGGGGTCAGGTTGAAGCAGAGCTCACGGCGCACGGCTTTTATCCGGCCGGCGGTGGGCGTTGGACTGCGACTATTCGGCCAGCGCCGCGCCTCGGGCGCTTGGAGCTTTTGGAGCGAGGTGAGCTGCGGCAAGTTTCGGCTCGCTCGCTCGTGGCCAGCCTACCTCCGTCGGTTGCCTTGCGTCAGCTCGATATGTTGGCATCCGCGCTCGGTTGGGATCGCTCCGCGTGTCGACCGCACATGGTCGAGCGATCGCGAGGTCCAGGCAACGCGCTGCTCTCGTTCATCGAATGCGAGCACATCACCGAGGTGGTGACCGGTTTCGGTGACCGCGGTGTGCCCAGTGAAAGCGTCGTCGCCGGAGTGGTCACCGAGGTCACCCGATACTTGAGCGCCAAGGTGCCCGTGGGCGAGCACCTGGCAGATCAGCTGCTCTTGCCGATGGCGCTGGGCGGAGGAGGCGTGTTTCGCACGGTAGAACCTTCGCGGCATTGTCTCACGCAGCTGACGCTGCTCGAGCTATTCCTGGGCACTTCGTCGGTCGTCACCCAGGAAGGCAAGGACGCTTGGCGGATCGAGATCGTCAGTCGCTCGGCTTGAAGCGATAGCCCACGCGCTGTGCGGTGAGCAGCATCTCGGGCCGTGTCGGGTCTCGCTCTAGCTTGTCGCGGAGCTGCTTCATGAATACGCGCAGATAATGGACCTCGCTCACCCGCGCCGGGCCCCAAACCTCGCGCAGCAAGGTGCGGTAGCTAATCACCCTTCCAGGTTGTCTGACGAGCACTGCGAGCAGCTTGTATTGCTTGGAAGTGAGGACCACTTTCTGCCCATCGAGCGACACCTCGTGCGTCATGAAGTCCACCCGCAGGCGCCCGTTGAAGAATGTTTCGGACGGCTTGGCGATGTGCGGCGCATAGCGCAGCGCCGCACGCACTCGCGCCATCAATTCAGCTTGGCGAAAGGGTTTGGTCACGAAGTCGTTGGCCCCAGCGTCGAGCGCCTCGACCTGCTCCGCCTCGGCCTCGCGAGCGGAGATCACGATGATGGGGACTTGCTGAGTACGCCGCAAAATGCGGGTCACCTCGACGCCATCGAGATCGGGCAACCCGAGGTCCAGCAGTACTAGGTTCGGCGCGCGAAGCGAGGCTTGATAGAGCCCGTCTTCGGCCGTGGCAGCTTCCAGCGTGGCGTAGCCTTGATCGCGGAGCGCGACGCACAGGGTGCGGCGCATTGCGCCCTCGTCTTCGATGGTCAGTATCAATGGTTGCAAGTTCATCAATCGTCTTCCAGTTCGCGTGACAGCGAAGCTCGAGGTAGCGTGAATTCGATGGTCGCCCCGCCGCCTGGGGTTTCCAGGGCGCGAATGCGTCCGCGGTGCGCGACCACCGCGGCGCGACAGATGGTCAGGCCCAGACCGGCTCCGCCGTCTCGCTTGGAGCCGCTGCCGCGGAAGAACTTTTCGAACACCTTTTGGCGCTCCTCGAGACGGATGCCCTCGCCGTGATCGACGACGCGCACCTGCACGCCGTCGTCGTGCTCTTGGCTCACGACAATCTCGATTGGTGTCGCGGCTGGCGAGTGACGCAGGGCGTTTTCCAGCAGATTAATCAGCACTTGCTCGACCAGCACCGCGTCAACGTCTACCGCCGGTAAATCATCGGGCAAATGCACACGGATGCGACTCGCGGCGCTCGGATTGGAGAGCGCGCGGAGCGAGCTGTCGATCAGCTCGGACATGTCTTCCGGCAGGCGCTGCAGCGCGAGCTCACCGGACTCGAGCTTGGTCATCGACAACAGATTGGCGACCAAGCGATTCAACCGCTCCGACTCGCCGATGATCGTGCCCATCAGGTCGCGGCGCTCCGCGTCGCTGAGTCGAGAATCCTCCTCTGCCGCTGTGCTGGCCGCCGTGAGGATGGCTGCCAGTGGGTTGCGTAGGTCGTGCGAGACGGCGGCCAAGAGCGAGCTGCGTGTGCGTTCGGTCTCGGCCTGCAGCTCTGCTCGATGCGTGGCGCCGGACAATAGCAGTCGCTCGACCGCGCCGGCGAGCTGCGAGGCACAGCCGACGAGCAGCTGCTGACCGCCGACTTCTTCGAAGCGCTTGGCGCTGCGCGGAGCCAGGCCGAGCAGGCCCACGCTGCTGTGCGCGCCGTTCAACGTCAACCACCAATTCAAGCCGGAAACGCGCGAATCATGGACGATTTCGCTCTTCTTCCAGGCTGCTAGAGCGAGCGCTCGTTCGTCCTCGGAATCCAAGCCGAGCTCGCCCATGGGCGGACTCGATTGACCCGATTGTAGGGCCACGTGGACCCGCGCATCGAACAACTTCGCCAAGCGGCGCTCGGCGAACGAGCTCAATTGCTGCAGCGAGTGCACCTGGGACAGCGCTTGGCTGAAAGCAAAGAGCGCGTTGGCGAACGCCTCGCTGCGCTGCGCCGCTTCGCGCTCTTTGCGCAGGCCTTGATTCAAACCACTGATCACGCCGGCGACCACGACCATGCCCACGAACGTGAGCACGCTGCCTGCATCCGGCCAGCTCAACGTGAGCAGCGGTGGGATGAAGAAGTAGTCGAAGCTGAGGATGCTGATCATCGCCGCGAACAGCGATGGTCCGAGCGCGCAGCGTGCAGCGATCGCGACGACACCGAGCAGATAAACGATCACGAAGTCCGCGAGCTGAGCCCACGGAGTAATGACCTCACAAATGAGTGAGCTCGTAGCAGCCACGGGAATGGCCAACGCATAGTGCGTGAGCGGTGCCGTAGTGAGCAGCGACCGGCGATCGAAGCGTGCCCAGATACGATGCTCGTCGCGCGGCATTGCCGGGGGATGAGAAACGCTCTGGTCCATATTCTTTCTTTAGGCTCACACCGCTATCGAGCGTCAATTCCCAGTTTTCCGAGAACGACAATAAGGATGACTCGAGATTCGACTTTATCGAGCGCTTATAATTGAGAAACATTCTTGAAATACGAGCTCAGGCCAGCGACGCCGTGGGAAGCATTTCGCCTCGCGGGAAACGCGACGCTGCCACGGGGTTCGGGTCTAAATGCCCCGCCCGGATCTCATATGAGATCTCATGATTGCGGCGCAGCGCGTCGCGATCGCCGCGAAAGAAAATCTGTTTTTTCGGCTCGAACAACGAGCTGGACGCGAATTCGAGACGAAACCTTTCGCCAGCTACTCCATCGCGAGTCCCAGGCTTCGCGCGTTCAAGCGTGCCCTCGTACAGGAGAACCCTAATGTTTGAGAACCTACTGGCCCGATATCGACAGCCAGGTCGGCAAAAGTTGTTTTGGACCATTTTGGCAGCCAAACTTCTCGGCGTCGTTGCGCTGTTTGCCGTCGTCAAAGGCGTCAACTTCTACTTCGCGACGCCCGCGCTGGCTGACGACGCGGCCGCCGCTCCGCCTGCTTACGTCAACCCGCTGAACACCATGTGGACGCTGGTTGCGGCCTTCTTGGTGTTCTTCATGCAAGCGGGCTTCATGATGCTCGAAGCGGGATTTGCGCGCACGCGCGAGACCGTGAACATCTTGCTCGAGGGCATCGTCGATACGTGCTTGTGCGGCATCTTGTTCTGGGCCTGGGGCTTCGCCTTCATGTTCGGCTCGGGCAACGGCTTCATCGGCAAGCAATACTTCTTCTTGCACGGCACGCCCGAGACGTTCGGTTCTTCCGGCGTGGCGATGCTCGCGTTCTTCTTGTTCCAGTTCGCGTTCGCCGACACGTGCAGCACGATCACCTCGGGCGCCATGGTCGGACGCACCGGTTTCGTGGGCGATTTGCTGTACAGCTTCGGCGTGAGCGGCTTCATCTACCCGATCCTCGGCCACTGGGCGTGGGGTCCGGATGGTTGGCTCAACACGATTCACCCGGTGCCGTTTCACGACTTCGCCGGCTCGACCGTGGTGCACACCATCGGCGGCTTCGTCGCTCTCACTGGCGCGATCGCACTCGGACCGCGCTTGGGTCGCAAGTTCAAGCGTGATGGCGGTGGCATGCCGCCGGGTCACGACATGACGATCGCGGCGGTCGGTGGTGTGATCTTGTGGTTCGGCTGGTACGGCTTCAACCCGGGCAGCACGCTGTCTGCGATGGACATGCAGGGTTGCGGTCGCGTCGCCGCGAACACCACGCTCGCTGCCGCCGCAGGCGCTCTGTCCGCGCTGTTCTTCGTGTTGCCGCGCAACAAGGTTTGGGATTGCGGCATGACCGTGAACGGCTTCCTCGCGGGCCTCGTCGCGATCACCTGTCCCTGCTACTGGGTTTCGCCGTTCGGTGCGATTTGCATTGGCGCGCTCGCAGGCGTGGTCGTCGTCCTCGGTGTCGATATCGTCGAGCACTTTCGTATCGATGATCCGGTCGGCGCGGTCGCCGTACACGGCGTGTGCGGCATCTTCGGTACCTTGAGCCTCGGCTTGTTCGCCACCGGCGAATACGGCGCCCCGACGCCCCTCGGCGCCGACAATTCGGCTGCTGCGGTCGTTACCGGCCTATTCTACGGCGGTGGTGCGAACCAGTTGATCGCGCAAGCGATCGGCAGCGCGGCGGTGACCGTGGCCACGCTCGTCGCGGGCATGGCACTGATGTACGCCGTGAAAGCCACCGGCACCCTGCGCGTCTCCAAAGAAGGCGAACTCGAAGGCCTCGACATCCACGAACACGGCGGCCCCGCCTACCCGGAGCAGCTGGGCGGTATGACCAGCTACGGCTCCGTCGCGAAAGAGGAGTCATCCGCCGCGCACGTAGTCGCAACGGCCAAGTAACCCTTCACTCGCAACGAGCGAAGATCCGGGACAAACCGGCGGTACACGGCGAGTGCGCTTCACAGTGCACTCGCCGTGCGTCTTTCGTCCACGCGCACAGTCTTCCTTTGGTTAATGGTCACCCAACACGTCTCATCACACCCAGCCTTCGGCGTCGCGGACGAGAGAGAGGGAGATTGAACCGCCGAGCCACAGAGGCCGCAGAGACCTGAGAGAGAAGAGATTTGGGGGGCCCGCACTTCGGCCGTTTATGTCGTAGGTGAGTCGAAGTTCGACGTGCACGAGACCCAAAAATCTTCTCAGGGAGCGCCCTGAGCGCGCTCTTGCGAATGCACCAACCCTTCGCTCGCGCAGCGGATTACCTGAGCCATCATTCGCCGCTCAGAGCGAACCCCAAAACTCCTCTCTGACCTCTGCGGCCTCTGCGGCTCGGCGGTTCCAATTCAGGGAGCGTGCTGAGTGCGCAGAGCTCACGTCCGCGTCCATTCGTGACCACTGAGAGGCAAGCTCGCTCCGTCGAGAACGGCCCGCGCTTTGAGGTGCGATGCTGGATCGCGGGCGCCCAATCTTCAATAATCGCGGGGGCGAGCTGGGGTTGTGTGGGGGTTAGTCGCAGCCGCAGCCGGGTTGTAGGCCGACTAGTTCCATTGCGTCGCCGCAGTCGAGGGAGGTTTCGGCGTAGAGGACGTGGGCGGCTGAGCGGAGCGCGGATTTGCGTAGTTCCACCGGGGCGGTGCTCACGGCGCGCAAAGCCTCACGAGCTTTGACAGGGACGGCTTCGCTGTGGATGAGCAGGGGAGCTAGGGAAAATGCCATTGCGTTCGTCTTTCGGGTTTGCCGGGGTCGATCCTTGAGAACCCGGCTCCTGGAACGTGTGGCCGCGCTATCTTCTGTCAAGCGACTTTCTTTTAACAACCTACTTTCTTTTGGAAAGTGCCGTGGCTACACTTTGAGCCATGAGCAAGCACGTCGACTGCCAATGCCAGGCGTTCCAGCTCGCGGCTGACGTACTCGGTCGGCCGTGGAGTGCGTTGATTTTGACCGCGCTCTCTGCTGGGCCGCGCCGCTTTGGTGAATTGGCTGATACCGCGGCTGGGCTTGGAACTAAGGTACTCTCTGCGCGCCTCAAGGAGTTGGAGGCGCGTGGGCTCGTGCAGCGTCACGTCGAGCCGGGGCCACCAGTGCGCGTCTCCTATGCGTTGACCGATCATGGTCGTGGCTTCGGGCACGTTGCCGAGGCGATTCAACGGTGGGGGCGCGAGCTGACCGTTGGCAAAGCGCCGCGCGCGCGTCGCGCCTGAAACTCGTCGCTCGTGTCGCCCGTGATTTCAGTGCTGATTCCGGCGTTCAACGCTGCGCGCACACTTGGCGATGCATTGCAGAGCGTGCAACGACAATCCGAGACGGATTGGGAGTGCGTGATCGTCGATGACGGATCCTCCGATCGCACTGCGCAAATCGCGGCTGAGTTTGCGCGCAATGACTCGCGCATCAGTCTCGTCGAGTGTGCGCATGGTGGCATCGTCGCTGCGTTGCAAGCGGGGCTCGCGGTATGTCGAGCGCCCCTGATCGCTCGTTTCGACGCGGATGATTTGATGTCGCGTCGGCGTCTGGAACTTCAGCGCGTTGCGCTGGAAGGTGATCCTGAGCTGACCGCGGTTGGCTGCCATGTGCGGCTGTTTCCGCGCGCCGAGCTGCGCGAACGAAGGCTCGGCTACGAACGCTGGCTCGGATCGATGAACTCGCCCGAAGAAGTCGAGCGAGAAGCGTTCATCGAATGTCCGATCGCACATCCCACCTTGTTCATGCGACGCGCCGCGCTGCTCGAATTCGGCTATCGCGACTGCGGTTGGCCGGAGGATTACGATCTCGTGCTGCGGCTGTTGCAGAACGGCCGACGCATTGGCGTCGTCCCGCAACGACTGTTGCACTGGCGCGACGGTGCATCGCGCTTGTCGCGCACGTCCGACAATTATTCGATCCCTGCCTTCGTGGAATGCAAAGCCGAGTTCTTGGCGAGCGGCTTTCTTGCCCAGAGCGATCGCTATTTGCTCTGGGGATTTGGGGATACCGGCAAGGCGCTGTCGAATGCGCTAGCCCGGCGCGGTAAGCACCCAACGGCGATCATCGAGCTTCACCCGGGGCGCATCGGGCAACTGATCCGCGGCGTGCCAGTGGTAACGCCTCGAGAACTCCCGAACTTGAGTGCGCTGCCGTTGATCGTTTCCGTGGCGGGCATTGGGCCTCGAACTGAGATTCGTCAGTCGCTGAGTGAGATGGGCTTCAGTGAGCTGCGAGATTACGTATGCGCCGCGTGAGTGGGTGAGTTCGTGGTAAGGTCAGCGCGTGGAGCGAGGCAAATGCGGGCTGTTGCGTGCGAGTTGGGTCGCTGTGTTGCTGCTCGGCTGCGGTGGCAATAATAGCTACCAGTACACTCAGGCGGCGCTTGGTCTCGGAGCAACGGTTGCCGCCACGGGCATCTATCGCGCAACGACCGGCGGGTGCTGGGCGGCCTGCACGCCTGGCTTTGCCTGCGAACGAAAGAGCGGGCTGTGTCGACGCACTGAGTGCATCCCAGCGTGCGCGAACACACAAACGTGCGTGATCGAAGAAAACGATCGCTTTCGCTGCATCGAGATGCTGGGCGCCGGGCCTTTGACTTCGACGAGTCCGGCTTCTACCGCGAACGCTGCGCCTACATCGAGTGCTGCGCCTGCGTCGAGTGCTGCGCCTGCGTCGAGCGCTGTGCCTGCGTCGAGTGCTGCGCCGGCATCGAGCGGTGTTCCGCCGCTCAGCAGTCTCTTGCCCAACTAGATCCAGGCTCGTTCCGACGATCGAGAGAAGATCCGAACCCAGCTGAGCAAGGAGCATGATACGCTGGGTCGCGTGCGACTGAGGGTCCTGGTCTGTCCGCGCTGTGGAGCGCCGTTGCCCAAACGGGCGGCGCTCGTGCGTGTGGTTTGTGAGTATTGCAAATCCGAAGTTACGATCGAGCGCTATGCCGTCAAGGCGGCGGAGTACCGCAGCACCCTCGAGGAATACATCGCGGCCGACGGGGCGGACGTCATCGCCGTCGAGGGCGTGCGCTTTCGGCTGTGCGAGCGAATCGCCACGGGCCACAGCGCGGACGTCTGGCGCGCCGAGCGCGCGACGCGCCTCAGTGAGCGCGTGATCGTGAAGATCCTGCGCGACTCCGCAGACGAGCCAATGCTGCGCAACGAACGAGCCGTGTTGCGCGAGCTCGCGCAAAGCAAGGCCAATGGTACCGAGTTCTTTGCGCCCTTTTTGCCGCAAGCTGCCGGTTTCGGCGTCGCTACGGGAGTGGACGGCGGCAATCGCCTGGCTGCGGTGTTCCGCGAGCCAGCGGGTTTCTCCCACACGCTACTTGGGGTGCGGCGGGCCTATCCGCAAGGAATCGATCCACGGCACTTGGTTTGGGTGTGGCGTCGCGCATTGGAGTTGCTCGGCTGGCTTCACCTCAGCGGCTTCGTGCACGGTGCGGTGCTGCCCGAACACCTCTTGATCAACGCGCGCGACCACGCGGTGCGCTTGGTTGGCTACTCTTGCGCGGCTCGGTCCGGTGCGCAGCTTGCCGCCTTTTCTTCGACAGATCAGGCGCTCTACCCGGAGTCGCTGCTTCATTCCGGCAAGTTGTCCGCGCGCATCGATCTCATCATGCTCGCGCGCTCGCTGCTTCAGGTATGGGGCGGAAACGCGTTGCGTGCAGAAGCGGGTATGCCGGCGGAGCTCGGGCGCTTGCTCGAGCGCGAAGCAAGCGGCGCGAGCAAGGTCGAAGCGTGGCCTTTGGGGGATGAAGTTTCAGCAGTGGCCAAGCACTGCTTCGGTCCGCCAAAGTTCGTCGCTTTGCGGCTACCTTGAACGACGAGGGAGAATAGCGAAATGGGCCACGGATATTACAGTCACGAAGCGCACGAGGCGATGCTCAAAGATCGGCAGGATGTGCCTGCCGAGCAGCTCTTCAAGCAAACCGGCTGCCACGCGCTGATGAATCCGAAAGGTGTGCGAGCGCGTGAGAGCCGCGACAGCGACGATCATCCCAATTCGCTGCCGATCGTGTTCGCGCTCGACGTCACGGGTTCGATGGGCACGATCCCGAAGCAGCTCGCACAAAGTGAGCTGCCGAACTTCATGAAGGTGCTGACTGATTCCGGCGTCAAAGACCCACAGCTCTTGTTCATGGCCGTCGGCGACGCAACTTGCGACGGTGCGCCGCTACAGGTCGGTCAGTTCGAATCCACCGGTGAGCTGATGGATCAGTGGCTCACCTGGAGCTACCTCGAGGGTGGTGGTGGCGGTCAGCAGAAGGAGTCATACGAGCTCGCGCTCTACTTCTTGAATGAGCACACGGATACGGATGCCTGGAACAAACGCAAGAAACGCGGCTACGTCTTCATGACCGGTGACGAGCTGCCGTATCCGGCGGTCTCTCGTCATCAAGCCGAAGCCATCATTGGTGATGCCGTTGACGAGGACATTCCGACAGAGGCCGTGGTCGCTGCGCTTCAGGAGAAGTTCGAACCTTTCTTTCTGATCCCGGATCTCGCTCGCCGCGGGCGCTGTGAGCGGCGCTGGCGCGATCTCCTCGGCGACCACGTGATCTGCCTGGAGAGCCCCGCGGACACGTGCTGGGCGGCCGCCGGAATCGTCGCGCTCAACGAACACGCATTTCCGGATCTTCCGGCGTTCGCCGAGCGTTTGGTCGAACTCGGAGTGGAACGCAAGCGCGTCGCAGCGTTGACTCGCGCGCTCATGCCGTACGCGGCTAGCCTGAATAAGGCGGGCGTGGCGGCAACTGAAGCAGAGCCCGCCGACGGTTCGAAGCCGTCATTCTGGAAGCGTCTTTTGGGGTGAACGCTCGACGAACTGCGTCGATCGTCGTCGACCTCGGCTTCGGTGACGCCGGCAAGGGCTTGCTGACCGACTATTTGGTGCGCACCACCCAGGCCGATCTGGTGGTGCGCTTCAATGGCGGTGCACAAGCCGGGCACAATGTCGTCACTCGAGACGGCCGCCACCACACATTCTCACAATTGGGTTCGGGCAGCTTCGTGGCTGGCGTGAAGACGCACCTGGCTCGGCCCGTCGTGGTTCATCCGACGGCGCTGCGTGTCGAAGCCGAGCATTTGGCTTCGAAGGGCGAGGCTGACGTCCTCGACCGGCTGAGCGTCGATCCCGCGTGTCGCGTCACTACGCCGTTCCAGCAGGCTGCGGGGCGGATACGCGAGTTGCTGCGGGGCGACGCGCGTCACGGCAGCTGCGGCGTTGGTTTCGGGGAGACGGTCAAAGACTCGCTCGAGTCACCTGAACTCAGCCTACGCTTCGAGGATCTGTATCGACCTGAGCGGGCTCGCGACCGTCTATTCGCGCAGCGCGCGCGCAAACTTCTCGAGTTCGAAGCGCTGCAAAATCAGCCGCTCTTACCGGCGCTCGAGCGCGAATACTCGGCCTTCCTCGAACCCACACTGCCCGATCGTTGGCTTGCCGCGGCCAGCACGGTCGCCCAGCGCGTTCGCCCAATTCGAGACGAGAGTCTGGGAGCGGAGATGGGCGCTGTCGTCTTCGAAGGCGCTCAGGGCGTGTTGCTCGACGAATACGTCGGATTTCATCCTTACACTACCTTCAGTCAATGCGGCTTCGCAGGTGCGCTTGCTTTGCTGGCAAACTGCGGATTTCGCGGAGACGTGCGCCGTGTCGGTGTGCTCCGAAGTTACATGGTTCGGCACGGTCCTGGCCCGTTGCCCACGGAAGACGAACGAGTCGTCGCGGGTACGGTCGAAGCGCACAATGAGGCGGGGCCATGGCAAAAGCACGTGCGCAAAGGGTGGCCGGATCTCGTGCTGCTCGACTACGCGCTGCGCGCTTGCGGCGGTGTCGATGAGCTCGCGCTCACTCACGGCGACGCGCTTCGAGCATTCCCCGAGTATGCGTGTTGTCACACCTACGAAGGGCAGAGTCCACTTGCCATCCCCGACGGCATTCCCGAGCAAGAGTTGCTCACCCAGCGCCTGTTCGCCGCGCGGCCCCGCTATCACTCCATTGCTCCGAATCGCTTTGCTGAGCTGATCGAGGAGACGTGCGATGTGCGCGTGAGCTTGACGAGTGTCGGGCCGACGGCGAGTGACGTGAGCCACTCTCAGAAGTCGTAACGAAACGGCACGTTTTTCCCGGGACTGACGAACGGGCGCGGCGTGCGTAAACGCTTCCACAAATACGCGACGTACGCGGCGCGTTGGCGGGCTGGCGAGCCGCCGTGTGGCACGAGCGGCGCCATGAACTCGTCCGGAACTGACGCCAGTGCTCGTTCGAGTACCTCGCGCGTCAAGCGTTGTGCAAGTTCGTCGTCACACGCTTCGAGCTTTGCTGCAGGTACCTGCAGCAAATGCTTTTCGACGAACGTGCCCGCTTGTCGCGGCGTTTGCTCGGTCACGTGGTCCCAATCGTACTGAAAGGTGAGCGCTGAGCCGTTGTCGATCAGCGAGATGCGACCGGCCTTGATCATCAGATTCGGGTTTTGTTGTGTGCGGTCCGGATTCTGCACCAAGGCATCGAGCCAAATGATCGAAGCCGCCAATTCTGGGGCAATGTGCCGCGTGTCGGGCGGCTTGAGATCTCGGTAGCCCTCGAGCAGTTGGAAGCCCAAATTCAGGCCGGCGCTGCGCCTCAACAAGTCGAGGAGTTCCTGATGCGGATCGAGGCTTGCGATCTCGGCGTCGATTTCGACCAAGCAACGTGTAGGAGTCGGCAAGCCGAGCGCTTCGGCCAATTCACCAACGACGATTTCGGCGATGAGTGGCGCCGTACCGTGGGCGGTTGCGTGCAGCTTGGTGAAGACACGCTGTCCGTCAGCCTCGACGAGCACCGGCCAAGAGCTACCTTGACGGAACGCCGATAAGACCTGACGAGCACGGACACGGCGCATGGCGCGACGAGCACGCTACGGCAAAAGACCCCGTAGTGCCAGCGCTCCACGCCCCGAAGCGCCTTTCGACGCCGCGCTCGAGCAGGTCGAGTGTCAGCCGAGGACGCTCGAGAACAGCGCGCGCACATACCAACTGAATTGTCGTCGCTGTTGGTAGCGCGGGATCTCGCGATAGAGCGAGCGCGCTTCGCGCAGGTTTTCCTTGAATGCCGCGCGATTTCCGAGCCCACGAGCGACCAACGCGCGCTTGTACTGACCCTCCACGCTGGAGCGATTCTCGACGATGAAATGCTCCAGCGCGTCCTCGGCATCTTCCCAGCGCCCGAGTGCGATCAGGGCGTCGGCAGCGCGCAGGTACGGTTCGCCGAAGCCGTGCCGGCCGTCGCGCTGCACGACGGCCACGAAACAGTCCACCGCTTCCTGATAGCGTCGCAGTTGCAGCAGACACACCCCGCGCAGCTGCAGCAACTGGAGTGAGCTTGCGTCCTGCGCCAAGGCCTCTTCGACCAGCGGCAACGCTCGCTTCGCGCGCCGCTTTTCCAGCCAAATCAACGAGAGATCGCGGCGCGCGGTGATGTTTGCGCGGTTGATGCGGATTTCTGCCTCGAGCTTCCGCGTGCGAGCCAAGTAGCGCAAATACAGCAGCGGATCGGGCAACCAGGGCCGCGCAACGAGTCCCAGCGCGACTACCCCCAAGAAAGCTGGGTGTTCGAGGAAGATCGCCAGCAGCGTGGGCACCACTAGCCAAAACAGGTAGTAAGTCCCGGCGCCATTGGCGAAGCCCGAGCCGCGTGAATCACGGCTCGTGAAGTAGAAATAGGCGAGCGCCATCACCAGCGTGTAGCCGTAACGCGAGAACATGCCCTCCATGACGCCGTAGGCAGGCGCGCCGCGGCCTCGTCGCATGCGTGGCGGCGACTCATCTGCGTCATCGAGGTCGCTGCTCGGACCGGCTGAATCCTGGGGCGTCGTCGCTTGTGGGGGCTCCGCTCGCAGTTCCGCTGCGAGCGCCACCTCGCGCCACACTCGGTGCACGTTGGACTCCGCGTGCGCGCTGGCCGGCCACGACGCGATCAACGACACCGCCCCGATCATCAACCATGTCAACCACAGCCCAGATTGCTTCCCGAAACCGATCATCGTCGTCTCGGCGCACCGTTAGCGCATTCGTGTCGCGACGTCAGCGGTTCCCCGTGAACAACCGGTTTCTCCGACATTTCAGTGCAAACGAACGTCAGTGATTTTTGAAGCTCCCGACTTGCGACGCGAAAATCTCCGCTCAATGTAGGTCAGTGGAGGTGATGGCACATGCAACGGTCTCAAAACGTCGAAGGAATTGCCAACGGCCACTGGGAACGATCCGAGCCGCGCTCAGCGTGGCTACTGATGCTTGCGCGCATGGGCGTCGCCGAGCTGCGCTTGCTCGGTGACTGGGCCCGTGAACATACCGACCAGCGTTCGGTGGAGCCCCCGAACAAAGAAACCGCACATTGAAGACGTGTTCGAGAATTTGGCGAGGCGCGCCCAAGGCGGTTTCGCGACCTTGGAAAGCGACGCGCCCGAGCGTGCGGCTCGGGCGCGTCGTGCGTTCTTCAGCGGTCTGATGCTGGGTGCGCTGGCGGGCGCATGAGCGATGCGATCACCGACCCTGCGAGCAGAATGGCGATCACGGTGAGCGAGGCCCAAATCGGGATCTTGTACACCGAAGTGAGCAGCATCTTCGCGCCGACGAACATCAGCACCAGCGAGAGCCCGTACTTCAGGTAATGGAACTTATCCATCATTCCGGAAAGCGCGAAGTACAGCGCGCGCAAGCCAAGAATGGCGAAAATGTTCGACGTGAAGACGATGAATGGGTCGCTCGTCACCGCGAAAATGGCCGGAATCGAGTCCATCGCGAACACGATGTCCGTCGTTTCGATGGCAATCAACACCAGCAAGAGCGGCGTAGCGTAGCGTTTGCCCGCCTGTACGATCGTGAAGCGCCCGTCGTGGAATTGATCGACCGCAGGCATCACGCGTCGAAATAGCCTAAAGAGCGGATTTTTTCGCGGATCGACGTGCCCGTCACGCTGAAAGAGCAGTCGAATCCCCGTGAAGACCAAGAACGCGCCGAACACATAGGCCAGCCAATGAAAGCGGGCGAGCAATGCGGCGCCGAGCACGACGAACACCGCGCGCAACACCAGCGCGCTCAAAATGCCCCACAGCAATACCCGATGCTGCAGCTTCGCCGGCACGGCAAACGCCGAAAAGATCACGATGAAAACGAAGATGTTGTCGACCGACAACGCCTTTTCGATCACGTAGCCCGACAAGAACTCCAGCGCGCGGTCAGCACCGAACCAAAAGTAAATGCCCCCGTTGAACACCATCGCGAGCGTGATCCACACGCCCGTCCAGGTCAGCGCCTCTTTGACGCTGACCTCATGGTCCTTCTTGTGAAACACGCCCAAATCGAGCGCGAGCATCGCGAGCACGAAGGCGACGAAGCCAATCCAAAGCCAAGGCGTTCCAATACTCTGATCCATTGAGCTTTCTCTCGCGCGAAGCGCCCGAGCCTACTCCACTAACCGCCGGCCCGACGCCAATGAGCCCATCCGAAGCCAGATTTCAGACGTGTCATGAAGCATTCGCGGGCGCTTCGTTTGGGAGGCCACGATTGAACGGGCGCGCTAAGCCGCACGGATCGGCCATTCGGTGCCGTAGCTCGCCGCTCCCGGAGCTGCGGCCGCGCCTGCCCTCCTTGATGACGAGTTCGAGAATCGGCTGAATTGCGGCCAGGGCGGTCCTTGACTGGCGCGCGACCGAGCGCATCTTGAAGCGATGGAAGTCGCCTGTGCGTCGTGTTCTGCTCGAAACCGCGTTCCCGCCAAGCGGCTGCTCGACAAGGCCAAATGCGCCCAGTGCAAGACGCCACTCTTGCCCGTATCGCGCCCCATCGCGCTCGCCAGCGCGCAAGATTTCGACGAACTCGTGCGCGATTCACCGCAACCCGTCTTGGTCGACTTTTGGGCGGCTTGGTGCGGTCCTTGTCGCATGGTCGCCCCCGAGATGGAAAAGCTCGCGCGCGATCGCGGTGACAGCGTGCTGGTCGCCAAAGTCGACACTGAAGCGCTGCCCACCGTGGCCCAACGCTTCAACATTCGCAGCATCCCGACGATGATTCTCTTCCGCGACGGCACCGAGGCACGGCGCTTGAGCGGTGCCATGCCGGCGGCCGAGATCAGCCGTCAGCTCGCGCTTTGAGCGTGCGCCCTGCGAATATCCCGGCATGTAAGCGAGCCCGTGTTGCGTCGGCTTTGCGCCTCTGTGCGGACCCGGTGGGCACCTTTGTTCGGCTCCCTGAGTTTGAACCGCCGAGCCGCAGAGGCCGCAGAGATCTGAGGGAGATTTTGGGGGTTCACGTGGGTATGTCGCTTGGCGCCGTAGATACTACGTAGGCGCGACTTGAATTGCGAACGACCAATCACCGCGTGATGCTGAGGCGTGTTCTTCGTGTCGCTGGGACTACTTCGCGCTCTGCGCCCTCTGCGGCTCTGCGGTTAGTCCCTCTCCTCTCCATCGTCCGCGACGCCGAAGGCTTTGCCGCGCAACGTTGTGGCGCGTGACCATCAATAAAAGATCAGCTTGCTGCGTCGGGGTTGACGTGGCGGGTTTCGAATTCAATTCGAATTGACCTACATCACCCGCAATGGCGGAATCGAGTGTGTTTACTGCAGCAGAAATCCGATCACGTAGCAGAGCACGCGGCGCGGGCGATCCGGCAAGATGACGAGCAAGAGGCAGGTGACGATGGCCACGAGCGCAGCGATTCCGAGGCCGAACGCGATGCTCGGGCCGCTGTATACGTCCATCGCAACGGGTAGACCGACGAACGCCGCAATAATCAATGCCGCGACGCAAAATACGCAGAGCTCGAGCCCTCGAAGCTTCGCGTCGTGCGTGTTTTGGGGGGGGCAGGTTGGCGGGCGGCACGACCGAGGGCCTAACGAGGGGCTCGATCCGAGTATTCCGCGGCGCGGGGAGGAGTGATGTTTTTTGGCGGGAGGCTGCTCAGGGCGAGGTCGCCGTTTTGGCCCCAGCGCCAGATACGGGGCAGGAAGGCGTACAGAAGGCGGTGGTAGAGGCCGGAGGGGATGATGCGGCGGAGGAAGTCGATGAGTTGGGCGTCGAGGGTGCCGGCAACCCACAGCGGTGGATTCTTTTGTTCGATCACGTCCAGGATGGTCTCGGCGACGTCGCGTGGCGTGTAGAAGGTGAGCGTCATGAGGCCCGCGATCAGTTCGTCCATGTTCGCGTAGTGCGCGTGGTACGGGTCGCTCTGGTCGACGAGCGCGCGTTGCGCTTGCTCGGTGAAGTGCGTCTTGCGAAAGCCGTCGGAGTTGATGAAGCCTGGGCGGACCAACGAGACGCGCACACCGAAGGGGCGCATCTCGTACCACAGTGACTCGGAGGCGCCTTCGAGTGCGAACTTGGACGCGCTGTAGATCGACATCGTGGGCATCGCCGTCATTCCGCTCACGGATGAGACGTTGATGATTCGCCCGTAACGTTGTGCGCGCATGTGCGGCAGCACCAAGCGCGTCAGTTCCATTGGCCCGAGGAAGTTTGCGTCGAGTTGTGCGAGGCGTTCGGACTCCGTTACGTGTTCGGCGACTGCGCGGTAGCTGATTCCGGCGTTGTTCACGAGTACGTCCACGCCGCCCCAGCGCTCTTCCACCGCGCGCACGGCTGCCAACCGCTGTTCGGCCACGGTGACGTCGAGCGGCAAAAGCAAGAGGCGATCGCCGGCTACGAGGCCTTCCTCCGCGAAGCGCACAAGCGAGGAATCACGCGCGGTGAGCGCGACCCGGTGTGGCCCTGCGCGAAGCAGCTTCGCCAGCTCGAGCCCAATGCCAACGCTGGCACCGGTGACTAAGATGGTCATGACTTCGCGTTGTTCTTTGCGGCGCCCAAGGAGGCGTACGAACGCCTTCAGGCCATTGCGCACCCCGCGCGCCAACGCGACCAGTCGTCGGAAGGCGCCGCTTTGCGGTAAGATCGCCTCCGCTTTCGGTTCGGTCGACGCGGCCACTCCCAACCTTACCATGCTCCAAGCGGAATAGCCGAGAGCCAGACGGACGTTCCACCGAGATGCGCTCGAAAGCCCGATTGATCTTCTACGGTAGCGTGCTGCTCTTGCTCTCGCTCGCGTTGCTCTACGCAACCCGCATGCCCGGACGCTCCTACACCGGCGCACTGCCGGCCAGTACGCCCGAGCTGCGCGAACTCAGTGCACGGCTTCACGAGCACGTGCTGATGCTCGCCGGAAACATTGGTACGCGCAGCCTCGACCGCGCCGAGAACCTCGATCGAGCTCGAAAGTACCTCGCCGAGCAGTTGAAGCCACTCGAAACGGCTGCGAATGTGCTGCGTTTCGAAGACGTCGGCGCGGACGGCGGCCACGCGCAAAACGTGATCTACGAGGTGAGCGGAACCGACAACGGTAGCCTGATCGTCGTCGGGGCCCACTACGATTCGATCGATACTGGGCCGGGCGCGAACGACAATGGCTCCGGCGTCGCGGCGACGCTCGAACTCGCGAAGCGCTTCGCCAAGAGCCCGGCCAATACGCGAGTGCGCTTCGTGTTTTTCGTCAACGAAGAGCCGCCGTATTTCAAGAATGCTGGCATGGGCTCGCGCGTCAACGCCGACAACAGTCGACTGCGCGGCGATCCGATCCGCGCCATGCTCTCACTCGAGACGATTGGCTATTACACCGAGCAAGCCGATTCGCAGCACTACCCGTTTCCCATCGGCTTGTTTTATCCGTCTCGCGGCAACTTCCTCGGCTTCGTCGGCGATCTGGGGTCGCGAGCGTTGGTGCGCGCGGCGATTGACGCGTTCCGAGAAGCAGAGCCGTTTCCCAGCGAGGGCGCTGCGTTGCCCGCGACATTTCCGGGCATTGATTGGTCGGATCACTGGTCGTTTCGGCAAGCGCACTACCCCGCAATCATGCTCACCGACACCGCGCTCTATCGCGACCCGAACTACCACCGCCCGTCGGATCGCCCCGAGCAGTTGAACTACGACGCTTTGGCGCGTGTCACCCGCGGCACCGAGGCGATCGTGCGTGCGCTCACGAAGTGAACTCGCATAAGCTAGTCAGTGCCGGACGCGCGGATTAGAGTGCGGGCATGGTCGCGCCGCTGATTGACGTCACTCCCGCAGAACTCGAGCTTCGCTTGTCAGCCGAGAGCGCGCGGTTACTGATCGTCTATTTGTGGGGGCCCGATTGCCCGAACTGCATCATCTTCAAACGCAGCTTGCCGAAGCTTCTCCAAGGCCTTGCAGATGTCGAGGCGGACCTGGTAGCGCTCGACGTTTACGCGCATCCTGAAGTCGCGAGTCGCTACGGCGTGATGGGCATTCCGCACTTCATCTTGTTCAAGAATGGTAAGAAGCTCGGGAAAATGAGCGAATTTCGGGGCGAAAGCTACTGGGGATCGGTGATCCGCGAGCACGCCTGAGCGAGCGGGCGCCGCCCGATTGCGGCGCCCATCGCTGCGGCCTAGAAACGCGAGACTTGGTCGCCGTTCTTCGGCACGTTCGCGTCTCCCGTGACGGCGATGTCGTGCGCGCCATTCGCTTCGAAGATTTGCTTCGCGCGCTTCTCGGAGTCGC
>Ga0164309_10000077_pt1 | contig 55699 bp, 46 predicted proteins | sample Whisoiple_247_MG_FD_109984 | JGI IMG/M metagenome (GOLD analysis project Ga0164309, IMG submission 109984) | Soil microbial communities amended with fresh organic matter from upstate New York, USA - Whitman soil sample_247_MG | ecosystem: Environmental > Terrestrial > Soil > Unclassified >... | reverse complement strand
TTGCTTCGGATCCGAACCATTTTTTCCGCTCGCAAAGGGGCTCTGCGAGTTCATCAAAGCCAAGCCCGAGGCTCCTTCAAACGAAAAATTGCTTCGGATCCGAACCATTTTTTCCGCTCGCAAGGGGGCTCTGCGAGGCTCTCGCTCTGCCAAAATTTAGGGGCTTCCTCGAACAGAAGAATGGTTCGGATCCGAACCATTCTCTGCGCTCGCAGGGACGCTCGTCGCCGGGGCGGGCACGAGGGCTGGTAAGGTAGAAACCGCCGCTTGCAACTCGTCTGTGGAGACCCGGGCTGGGTCTCACGCTGAAAAGCGCGTTCGACTTCGAACTAGGCATCGACGTGCCTTCGGGAGGAGCAGTGGCCAGGCTGGCGCAAATTGGGCGGGGCTTTCAAATCTCCAGTCGAACCGCGACGCCGAAGGCTGCGACGCGGCGCGTCCGGTTCGCGTGACCATCAACCCCAAAATCTATGGGCGCCCGCTAGCCGCAAGGGCGAGCCTCTGTTAGGCAGCGCGGGAGATGATCCCGCGTTACACGCCCAAGGCATTCGCAGAGCTCTGGTCCGACAAAACCCGCTACGGCATTTGGCTCGACGTCGAGCTAGCGGCTTGCCAAGCCATGGAAACGGAAGGGCTCGTGCCCAAGGGCACCGCGGCCAGTATCCGCGCCAAGAACATCGCCCTCGACCCGGCCAAGATCGACGAAATCGAGCGTACCACGCGCCATGACGTGATCGCGTTTTTGACGCACGTCGAGCAGCTCGCGGGCGAACCGGCGCGCTGGTTGCACCGCGGTATGACTTCGAGTGACGTGCTGGACACGAGCTTCGCGATCCAGCTCGCGCGCGCGGCGGATTTGTTGCTCGAACGGACGGATGCGCTAATCGCGGCCTTGGCCACGCGCGCCAAAGAGCACGCGCGCACGCCGCAGATCGGTCGCTCGCATGGTATCAGCGCGGAGCCGGTCAGCTTTGGCATCGTGCTCGCGGGGCACTTGGCGGAGATCAAGCGTGGTCGTTTGCGGCTGGCGCGTGCTCGCCAAGAAGTGGCCGTGGGCAAGATCGCGGGCGCGGTCGGCACGTACGCGCACTTGTCGCCGGAGCTCGAGGAGCGGGCGCTGTCGAGCTTGGGCTTGGGTGCGGAAACGGTTTCGACTCAGGTCGTCGCGCGCGATCGCCATGCGAGTTTCTTCTCGGCGTTGGCGCTGCTCGCGGCGGGCATCGAGCGCTTCGCGACGAACGTGCGTCATTGGCAGCGCAGTGAAGTCGGTGAAGCAGAAGAGCGCTTTTCTGCAGGGCAAAAAGGCTCGAGCGCGATGCCGCACAAGCGCAATCCCGTGCTCAGCGAGAACCTGTGCGGCCTGGCTCGCGTGGTGCGCGGCGCGCTGACTCCGGCGCTCGAAAACGTGGCGCTCTGGCACGAACGCGACATCTCGCACTCGTCCGTCGAGCGCATGCTCGCGCCGGATGCGACGACCACGCTCGGCTTCATGCTCGAGCGCTGTACCGGCCTGGTCGAAGGCTTGGTCGTGTACGCGGAAAGTATGAAGCGCAACCTCGAGCGCAGCGGTTCGTTGTTCTTCAGCGAGGCCGTGCTCTTGGCCTTGATCGGCAAAGGCCTCGGCCGCCAAGACGCCTATGTGCTCGTGCAGCGCAACGCGATGAAAGCCTTCCAGGGTGAAGGCCAATTCCGGGTGCTGCTCGGCGCGGACAGCGACGTTTCGGCGCGGCTATCGGCGGCCGAGCTCGATGAGTGCTTCGATTTGGAGCATTCACTCCGCTTCGCTGAGCAAATCGTCGATCGGGCGATCCACGCCTGAGCCGAGCGCGCGGCGCACTGGGCGCTCACGCACGTAGCGGCGCGCGATCAGCACTAAAATGCTGATTGCGTGCCATGCGCGCACGCCGCTCTGCTCGTCGCCGTACACTGGGCGCACTGGGACTTCGATCACGGATAGCCCGCGGGCGGCGAGCATGCCCAGCAAGTCATTGGGGTAGCCGAAGCGCGGCCACAGCTCGTCGAGTGGCAATGCGAGCGCAGCGGCGCGCGAAATCGCCGTGTAGCCGCATTGGCAATCGTCCACCGTGAGGCCGGTGGCCAGGCGCGTCGCGAGCGCCAAGGCCCGTCCGGCCAGGCGCCGCGCGAACGGCATGTCCGTCTTTCGCTCGTGCCAAAAGCGATTGCCCTTCACGTAGCTGGCGCGTCCGAGCGCAACGGGCTCGACGACTCGACTCAGATCTTCGGGCGCCATTTGTGCGTCGCCCGCCATCACCACGAGCACGTCGCAATCTGCGGCGATCGCGGCGCGATAACCGCTAACGATCGCCGCTCCGACGCCGCGATTGTGCGCGTGAACCACGAGCTCTACGCGCGGATCGGGGATCCCGCGCACGACGTCGGAAGTACCGTCGTCGCTAGCGTCGTCGACGACCACGATTCGATCGACGAAATCAGGCATTCCGGCGAGCGTCCGCTCGATCAAACGCGCTTCACGAAAGCAGGGCACGACGACGGCGACCTTCGCCGATTGAAACATGCCCGGGGGCTAACACTTTCCAGAGGAGCTGGAAAGGAGGATTCGGTGGTGGAGGACGAGTCGCTCCGTGCGTTGGGGTACTAAGCTCCCCCCAAGAAATGCGAACGCGCCGTGCGCTGCTCATCACGCTTGCCGGGCTGGCCTCGGTGGTCCTTTTGGCGCTCGTGTGGGCGCATGTATCTTTCCCGAGCGATCGCACTCCCCAGGGTGCGTACCTGCGCGTGGTGATCGCGGTCAATCGGGGGCGCGCGCAGGACTTCTTCGCGTACACCGAGACGCGCGCGCAGCACGCCTGCTACTCGATCCGTGATTATCGGAAGAAGATGCGCGAGCGCGTGTTGCAAAGCTTTCCCGAACCGGAACGGTCGCGGCTCGCCGCCGAATACGCAGAGCTTGCCGCAGCGCCCGATGGCGCAGACGTGCTCGCGATCTACGCCAAACAAGACGGCTGGATGAACCGCTTGCGCAAAGACATGTCCGGCATCGCGCGCGTGGAAGTGCAAGGCGAACGCGCCACGGTGCAAACCGCGCATGGTACGCGCTACCCATTTCGCCGGCGTGACAACGGCATCTGGGGCCTGACGATGTTCACCGCAGCGCTCGACGCCGAAGCCGAGAAGGCCGCGCGCGACTCCGCCCTAATCGACAAAGCGGCCAGTGACTACGAACACGCCGCCAAGCTGGAGGCGAAGTGAAGCACTGGTACGGCTCGGCCTGCCTCGGCCTGTTCGCGCTCTCGTGCGGCAGCGACCCTCAGAAGCCCGCCACACCGCCGCACAATTCGCTGCTCTCGAGCGTGGAACGCGCGGTCAATTACCGCAGCCCGGCCAGCTATCGCTATCACCCGCTGCGCCAAGCTCCCGTGCAGGCCGAGCGCAAGCTGAACGATGGCCGCATGCTGCTCGCGGGTAAGCGCGGCGAACGCTGGCTGCTCGACCCAGCAACGCACCACTTGACCCCCGGCGCGAACCTCGCGCCCGAAGACTTGATCGCAGTGCTCGACGCCGATGATGGCTTCTGGTTCGTCGGACAAAGCGGCACCAGCTACGAGACGCGTGATCCGCTCGGTCGCTTCATGCGGTCGAGCGCGCCGCTCGAGCCGTTGATCCGAGTCAGCGCGGCACAGCACTCGATCGTCGGCATTCCCGCGGATCGCTCGCTGGTGCGAAGCGCCGACGGCGCGGCATCCTTCAACCGCGTTGGGCCGAAAGACGTGTCGTTCGCCGACGTCGAGCTCGAGAGCGACGGCAGCGGGCTCGCGCTGGCGATCCCCGAGGCCATCTGGCTCACTCGCGACGAAGGCGCGAATTGGGCCCTTCTTCCGGGAAAAACCCGTGGCGCGTATGCCCTGACGCGCGATCGGCAAGGCCATGTGCGCGTCGAAACGGTGTTCGGCCCGTATCGCTTCGTCGATCAACCTGCGCGCCTCGATCCTTTCGCCGATCCGACCTCGGCGCAAGATCTGACGGCCAATGCGCCGCCGCGCGGTCCGGATGCGGCGGCCTTGGCCGATGGCCGCGCGATCATCTTGGGCGCTCGCTACCTCGAGGTCTCGGCGCCCGCGGGGCGACCGAGCGACTATGAACTTTGGCAAGGACCATTCGACGGCAAGCTCGAAGCGAGCCCTCTGCCAATGCTCAAAAGCTGCCGTACCGCACGCATCGCCGGCTTCGACCACTACCTCGAGCTCGCCTGCCTGCGCGGCTCGAGTGACGGAAGCAGCGCACCGATCTCGTTCTTCCGGAGCGAAGATTCCGGGGCGCATTTCGAGGCGGAACCATTCACGAGCTTTGGTACGCCCGGTGGCTTTCGCTTCGCACTCGGAGCCTCGGGGGTACTGCTCGCTAGTGGCCTGTGCGGCTCACCCACTGCAGGCTGCGCCACCGGTGGCATCTTTTTGCGACGCGAGGCCACGGAGGACCAGCCGCACAGCGACAAGCGCCACAAGGTCGAGACGTCGCATCCGCGCGCCAAATTCGAGCTCTTCGCCGCAGCGACGCCAACGTTGGCCGAGAGCGCGCTCGGCTTGACCTTCTCGCTGAACGGGCGCCTGGCGTACGCCGTGGGTCGCCGCTCGAAGACCGGCGCGCTGGCGACCTTCGTTTCGCACGACGGCGGCGCGAACTTCGAAGCACACGATCTGGATCTGGTGCGCGCCGATTCGGACGACGAAGACCAATATTGGGAGCGCGCTCAATCCTCGGTTCGAGTCGAATCCTTCGCCGCAGCCGAAGACGGCTCGCTGGCGGTAGTATTGAGCGATCGACGCGGGCGCTCATTGATCGTGACGGATGAGCAAGGGCGCCTCCTGTCGGGGTCGAAAGCGCCGGACGAGCACGCGGTCGTCGCCGCCGTGGGCATGCGCGCCTTCGCGCTCTCACCGCAAACCCGAAAGACCTGGGAGTCGTTGGATGGTGGCGTCACTTGGCAAGGCTTGACGCGCTTTCCAGTCGCTCCGTGTGGCGCAGACAGCGACTGTGACGTCAAACTGCAGTGCTCACCCGCGGGGTGCGTGATCGGTAACGAGGTCTCACGCATCGGTTGGGTCGGTCAGAGTGACGACGAGCTCGACACGCTGCCACCAGCAGGCCGAGAGGCGCCCCCAGCCACGGAGCGCAAAGTCAGAGCACCGCTGTCGTGCACACTCGACGAAGCGCCTTGGCAGACGTTAGCCGGCGTCCGAGAGGTTCCGAACTTCCGTGACGCCGCCTTCGGCAAGGCCAGCTTCGTCGCGCTGGCGAGCGACTCCGCGCGCGCCTCGGCTTCGATGATCCACGGCTTCGGCGGGGCGCGCCCACAGCTTCGCAGCGTGAGCTTGTTGAAGCCGGTCGAGCACCCCAATGAGTACGCAGTCTCGGTCTTGGACCAGGTGGAAGGCGCCGCCGCGATCCGCTACCGATTGCCCGAAAATCCGGCCAAAGACAGCCATTTGCGCAACATCGAGCTGGCTTGGGACAACGCGCTCTCTGGACAAATTGGGCACGCGCGTTTGGCCGATGGCGGCCCAGTCGCGCCCGCCGACTATCAGCTCGGCGACGCCGCACAGCGCGCCGATCCGGATCTGCTCAGCATCGGCGAAGGCGGGCTGTACTTGCGCCTCCACCACTCGGCCGGCGACGCGCAAGAGACTTGGTTTTTCGACGGTCGCACGAGCACCCGCATCCCACCGATAAAATGGCCGACCGTCGGCAACGTGCGCGGTCGCACCGAAATGGCGCGCACCGAAGGCACGCACGTGCCGTTGATGCTCTTCGGACGCGGCACCGCGGTCGCGCGCGCGCGGCGCGTCGGCGCGGACTGGGAATTCGACGCGGAGACGACCGCGCTGCCCGATCCCGGCGCGTTCGGCCAAACACTGCTCAGCAACATCGCCTACTTGGGCAGCGCTTCCGGCTTGTTCGTCCAGGCGCAAGTCGGTGACGGCGCGCGTGCCAGCGCGGCCTACTATGCGTTTCGCGCGACCGGCGACGTGATGGGCCCGAAAGTCGCTGTCCCCACTCAAACGAGCCTGTCCGATCGCCCCGCGCGCTGCACCGAAAGCCAACTGACCACGACTCCGCGCATCGATGCCGCGTTCTTACCGGGCACACGACACCCGATTTTGATCACGGACAACTCCGATCCACCGCGGCTCTTCCTCAGCTCTGGCGCGGTGCTTTACGGCACTCCAGAGAACGCATGCGCGACCGCCTTCGACGCGGATGAGCTCGCTTTCGACAACGCAGCCCTACGCCGCGAGCGCGCGCTGCTCTTGCTCGACGACTTGGAGCACAGTTGGTTGTTTCGTTCGACTTCCGAGAACGCAGTGCAATACCGAACGATGAAGTGCCACTTCGAACCGGATCTCGACGTGCCGAGCGACGTCTATCGCGCTCCCGGCACGCTCGTGCCGCGCGGCGGCTAGCACTCGACAAGCCGAGCCTGGCCGAGCTGAAATGCGGTCCGGGTTTCGGCGAGCCGTTCGACCATGCTAGTGAGGCAGCATGATTGATCACACGGGATTGGACGTGAGTGATGCCGCAAAGAGCCGTCGTTTCTACGAGCAGGCGCTGGCTCCGCTTGGCTATCAAGTGCTGATGGAGGTCCCACCGGAGTACACCGGTGGAGCCGTGGTGTTGGGCATGGGCGTGCCCACCAAGCCGGATTTTTGGATCCACGAAGGGACCCCGCAAAAGCCGCATTTGCACGTGGCATTCCGCGCTGACAATCGCGCGGCAGTGGATGCTTTCTACAAAGCCGCGATGGCCGCCGGCGGCAAGGACAACGGCCCGCCCGGCCTGCGCCCGCACTACCACAAGGACTACTACGGCGCGTTCGTGCTCGACCCCGACGGACACAACATCGAAGCGTGCTGTCACGATCCGGCGTGAGCGAACTCAGCGCAGCATATCTGCGCAGTGCCGTGTTTAGCGCGGTAGACCCGCACCGCTCTCTGAGTGATAGCTCATCAAAGTGGGCGGTCCGGCGAAACAATCGCGCACCAGCGCGACCACTTCACCGGCCGCGCCGCTCGCTTCATAGGCTTCCGCCGCAGCGCGCGTCTCCCAAATCGTGATCACGCCAAATGAGTCCCCGGCGTTGACGGGCTCGAGCAGCAAGCACCCGAGATTGCCCTGACAGCCGCGCACCTTGGGCACCGCAACGCCGTTGTAGGTCTGCTTCAAGCGCTCAATCTCGCTGGGCTTCACCGCGAACGTCCCCATTCTGATCCACATCTTGCCGCTCCAATTCTCCGGCGAGAGCCAAACGCCCCCGCTGACCGATGCACGTTATCGGCGATCCGCAGTCGGTGCCAGAACGACCTCAGCCTGTGCGCTGCCAGTCGCGACATCCGCGGCCTGGGCCGTGCGCCAGATTGTGCCAAGGCACCGCGAATCGCGCTCGAAGAGTCGCCTTTTCAACTGAAATCTCGATTGGCTTTGTTGGGCACACTGCTTGCTCCGGGCAGAAAGCAGAAGCAGAAAGCAGGAAAGCAGATGACGACACGGTGGGGTTCGACGACTAACCAATCAAAACATCTCAGCACGTTGCGCCTTTCGCTACTCTTGGCGCTCGGACTTTCGCCGCTGGCGTGCGGCGGCACGGTATCGCACTCGAGGGAGGATGGCAGCGGTGGCAGAATCAACCCGCTGGGTGATACTGGCGGCTCAGCGGGTGGCATCACGGTGAGCCACGAATTCGGCGGCGGGGGCTCGGGCGGCACCGTTGCTGTAGGAGGTTCGGGAGGTACTGTCGTTGAAGCAGGCTCAGGTGGCGTTGTCGTTGAAGCAGGCTCGGGAGGCACTGCTGGAAATGCAGGGCTCTCGGGCGCAGCTGGCAGCGCGGGCATGGGCGGCACGGTGTTCCAATGCAGCAGCGCGGCGTTGGATCCCGCGACCAACCTCGCAAACTGTGAGAACGGACTCGTTCATCGGCCGCAGGCCGGGACTTGCACGCTGAATACCGCGAGCGGGGGCGCGGCGGGCGTGGGTGGCAATACCGGCACGGGCGGCGCGACACCGAACACCTGCAAGAGCAACGCAGATTGTTCAGCGCTGCCGCTGGGCTGGTGTGAGAGCAAGGGCCCCGGAGTGAGCGGCGTGTGTCACGCGGGCTGCCAGCAAGACAGCGACTGCGGTGACAGCGCAGCATGTCAGTGCGATCCCGGTACGCCCGCGGGCCGCTGCGTGTACGGCAATTGCCGAGTCGACGACGACTGCGGCCCCAACTCCGTATGCGCACAAGTCAAACAAGCCTGCACCTATCCGACCCTCCGATGCAGCCACGCAGGCGACGAATGCAAAACCGCAGCGGACTGTCCCGGCCAGGGCGCATTTTGCAGCCCTTCGGCGAACGGCAATCTCGTCTGTTCGCCGAGTCAATGTGGACGCCCGTTCTTGGTCTGCGAAGCGCCGCGTGTCGCAAGCGTCGCACCCCGCACGGATTGGCTCGAAGCGCTGCCCGCCCCCGACCTCGCCGGACTCTCGCCGACACGCCGCGCAGAGCTGGCGGCGCATTGGGCCCGCCTCGGCCAGATGGAGCACGCTTCAATCGCCGCCTTTGCACGCTTCAATCTACAACTCTTGTCGCTCGGCGCACCCGCGGAGCTGGTCGAAGCTTGCAACCGCGCGCTGACCGACGAGACCAGACACACCAAGCTCTGCTTTGCGCTCGCGTCTCATTACGGCGGCACGAACGTCGGTCCCGACCGACTCGACCTCGACCACTGTTTCGAAGACCTCAGCCTTCGAGCGATCACGCAGCTCGTGATCGAAGAAGGCTGCATCGGCGAAACCGTTGCAGCGCTCGAGGCACTCGAGGATGCCGACGCAACCACCGATCCCGTCGTGCGTGACGTGCTACGAGGCATTGCAAAGGACGAGCAGGCCCACGCAGAACTCGCCTTCAAATTCCTACGCTGGACGCTCACGCAATCTTCTCGCGAAGCGCGTGCCGCGATCGCCATCGAAGCCGAACGAAGCCTCACCGACTACGAACGCAACGCGAGCAGCATTCAAGCGCGCGCCGCGCGGCACGTCGTACGCCCACTCCTCGCCGACCTCCTGCAGTTACCGCTGAATCAGGCTGCGCACTGCGCCTAACGCCGGCCGGGGCGTGAGCAGCGAGAGGCGAAGGATGCTAGCTCGCTCGCCGCAGCGTGATCAGCGCGATCTCTGGAGGGACGGCGAGGCGCATCGGGGGGCCGGTGGTGCCGAGGCCGGCGTTGACGTACATCGCGGTTTTTCCCGTGTAGACCAGGCCGCGTGAGCGTTGGCCGGTGAGGCGAGCCAGGTTCAAGCGCTGGCCGAGGAAGGGAACGCCGAGTTGGCCGCCGTGGGTGTGCCCGGTGAGGATCAGGTCCGCACCGGCGCTGGCCGCAGCGCCGAAGACCCACGGGTAGTGCGCGAGTACTACGATCGGTGCGCCGGGGGTGCAGCGCCGCAGCGTATCGGCCACTCCAGCGGGAGTCGCGATGCGACCGTCGATGCCCGCAACGTTGAGCATCGCGTCACCCCGGCGGATGATTTGCGATGCGTCGCGTAACACGGTGGGGCCGTGTTCGGCGACGAGGTGCGTGAGTTCGTCGTTGTTCCACAGATCGTGGTTGCCCATCGAGACGAACACGCCGTCTTTGCCGCGGAGCGCGCCGAGCGCTTCGGCGACGTCGCGATAGAAGCCGCGTCCGCTCGTGACGAGATCACCGGTGACTGCGACCAAGTCCGGGTCGAGAGCGTTGCTCAGCGCAACCCATTCCAGCGCGCGCGATTTGGGATCGAAGCTACCGACGTGGAGATCGCTCAACTGCGCGATGCGGTAGCCGTCGAACTCGGGCGGCAAATCCGCGATCGCGACGTCCATGCGACGAATGCGCACGAAGTGTCGCTCGATCCAGATCGCCCACACCGAGAGCAGCACGCCGAGCCCGTAGGCATAGACCTCGAACAGCCGAAAATCCGCAAACACGCCGCGCCCTGCAGCGGACGGTAACGCGAGCAACGTGAACGCCAGTAACGCGGCAACTGGGCTGAACAGCAGGGCGAAGGTGCTGGCGCCAAAATGCACGAACAGCGGCTGGTCGAACCACACGGTGATCCAGCGCGCGCGTGGTTGGTCGCGCATCTGCGCGATGAACCTGCGCAGAGTGACGAAATAAATCAGCGAGCTTGCGCCGAGCGCGCTGACGAATGGTACGTACCGCGACAAGGCGAGCGCGAACACCACGTTCGCGCACACCATCACGCCCAGCGGCAGCCAATACAGGCGGCGGCGGAAGCGCTTGGACGCGTTCGAGCCCGAGCGACGCGCGGCTGCGGCGTGGCTCGGGCTCGGAAGGGCTTCGCTCAGGTGTTCACCAACGCAGCGAGCTTGGCCTTGGTCGTGAGACCAACGTGCTGGGCCGCCAGCTCACCGTTCTTGAACACCATCACGGTGGGCACGCCACGCACACCCAGCTTGCCCGCCATGATCGGGGAATCATCGATGTCGAGCTTGCCGACTTTGACAGTGCCGTGCAGGTCATCCGCCAGCTGATCGACGATCGGCGCGAGTTGTTTGCAGGGGCCGCACCAGGTTGCCGTGAAATCCACCAGGACCGGAACCGTCGATTTCAGGACCTCCTGCTCGAAGTTGAGGTCGTTGAAAACATGAACCTTATCGGATGCCATTGAGACCGCTCTCCTGCGCTGTGATTGGGGGGACGGCGGGAAAGATAATGCTTGTTTCGGTACCAGGGAACCCCCCGTCACCGGGGGTTTGCCCCCGTCAGGGCTCGCGAAGCGCGTCACCCCCACGCCGGCGAGAGTTTTGGGGCCTCATCCCCAAAACGCGTGCGCGCTGTTCAAACAGTGCAATATCCGGCCCTTATGAGACGCGCGAGTGAAGAGGTCGGCGCCGAATTCGCCGAGAGTTTGCCTGGAGAGCCGTGGAGCGCGGTGTGGACGGCCGAAAAGGTGATCGAGACGCTTGGACCTCTCGCCAGCGACGAAAGAAAAGCCCGAATTCAGTCGGTCATGGATCAACGCTTGGCGAGCGTGACGGTGCTGTTGGATGCACCGCACGATCCCCACAACGGCTCGGCTGTGATGCGTAGCTGCGATGCGTTCGGAGTGCCGACGGTTCACGTCGTAGCGCGTGTCGAATCGTTCATGATCGCACGGCGCATCACCAAGGGCACCGAGCGCTGGCTGGAGGTGCACGACCACAAAACCCCCGAAGCGGCGGCAGCGCATCTGATGTCGCGCGGTTTTGAGCTGGTCGCAACGCATCCCGATGGCGACCTCACCCCTCCAGACCTTGCGCACATCCCACGACTCGCACTGCTCCTCGGCAATGAACACGACGGGATTTGCGAGCCGCTCCTGCGCCACGCCAAGCGCGCGGTGCGCATCCCAATGCGCGGCTTCGTGGAAAGCTTGAATGTGAGCGTGGCCGCAGCGGTGCTGCTATCGGCCGCAACCCAGGGCCGGCCGGGTGATCTATCGCAGCCGGAGAAGCGCCGTCTGTACGCCCGCGCGCTGTTTCGCTCCGTTCCGCGAGCCGGTGAGGTCCTCGCGGCGAGCCTGTTGCGCTGACCCGCACTTCGGCTCGAGCTCGGCGACCAAAGCAACAAACCAAACAAAATCAGAAGCATGGGTTTCAAATCCGGCCCGGGCGTATTAGCGTTCCGGCCCACTTCGATGCCGCGGCACCCCCACGAACTCAGCGTTGTCGGCAGCGGCACGCGCATTACCGGTCGCATCAGCGGCAGCGGCGCATTGCGCATCGAGGGCGCAGTCAAGGGCGACGTCAACGTGAACGGCGACACCGAGCTCGCTGAAGGCGGCAGCGTCGAAGGCAACTTGCACGGCGAGAGCCTGGAAATCGCCGGCAGCTTGCTGGGCGACGCCCGCGCGAGCGGCGCGATCGCCGTCCTCCGCTCGGCGAAGGTCCGCGGTGAGCTGCGCGGCGCAGAAATTTCGATTGAGGCCGGCGCGCGCATTTCGGTGCGGCTCGAAACCGAGTTCGATCTCGATTTCGCGACGGCTCAAAAGCGCCGCTGACTCATTTTCTCAGCAACTTGGAAGAGGCGACACGGATGGCAGGCACGGTGATTGGAGAAGGGCTCACCATCGAGGGTGACATCTCGGGCGACGAAGAGATCGTGATCCACGGCAATTTACGAGGCCGACTCACCACGACTGACGCAGTGACGGTCAGCGGCACCGCTGTCGTTGGGGCCGATATCACGGGCGCAAGTCTGAGCGTGGCGGGCCAAGTCACCGGTGACGTCACGGCGTCCGAGCGCGTCGATATCCAAGCGGGCGGAAAGCTGGTCGGCGACATCAAAGCCGCACGCTTCACGATCGCGGACGGTGCCTCGTTCAAGGGCAACGTCGACATGGAGGTGTGAGGCGCATGACCGAAGCTTCGGTGATCGGCGCGGGAACCGTGATCAGCGGGCACGTGCGCGGACAGGGCTCGCTCGAGATTTTGGGCCGCGTCGAGGGCGACGTGAGCGTCACGGGCAACGTCGCGATCGGCGCTGCCGGTCGCGTGCGCGGTAATATCAGCGCCGCCGAACTGCGCATCTCCGGGCACGTCCAGGGTGATCTGCGCGGCACGGTCGCCGTGTTGCTCGAATCCGGCGCGCGCGTGGTGGGCGATATTTCCGCGCCACGCGTGGGCATCGCGCCGGGCGCGCTCGCGCGTGGCCACGTACAGACGGATGGTGAGCCCGCGTTTGCCGGAGCTCGTGCTCCTGCAGCCGCCTCCCGCCCGGTCGCGCCTCCCGCGCGCACTGCTCCTGCTGCGGCAGTGTCGCCCACAGCAAACAAACTCGAAGCCAAGCCGGTAGCCTTTCCCACCAAAGTGGAAGCCAAAGCGCCTCCCGTGCCCGCCAAGTTCGAAGTCAAAGCTCCACTGCCGCCACCGCCCAAGCTCGCACCGCCAAAGCCGGAACTGCGCCGACCCGAGCCGCCGCGAGCCGCTCCAGCTCCGTCGCAACCGGAATTCACGCCCGTGCGCCCGCTGAAGCCCGAACCTCGCCGCCCCCCGCCACCCGTAGTGCCGGTATTGAGCAAGGGCATCAAAGCCAAAAAGAAAAAGAGCGGCGACTAGCTAGCCCCCGTGCCCGCTCTTCCCCCTCCGAGCTCTTCTGAACAGAAGAGAGGGGCGCTCGCGCTCCAGCAACGCACCTCGCAATGCGCTGTATTCTCGGCCTAAAACGGCCCCCTGAAGATTGAACCGCCGAGCCGCAGAGGCCGCAGAGACCAGAAAGAGATTTTTGGTTCCCAGTCCACGTCGAAGCGCACGTTGTCACGACGCAAACCGTCGCAAAGAGCAAAACCCCGATCTCCTCTCCCCTCTGCGGCCTCTGCGGCTCGGCGGTTAAACTCTCTCTTCGTCCGCGACGCCGAAGGCTGCGACGGTCGCGACGTGGCGCGGCCCCATCAACCCAATCTCCTGCTCCTCATGAGGGACGGGAGATTCGGGCACGGGCACGGGCATGGGCACGCGCGCGTTTACGGAGGAGCGGGGCGCGGTGTAGGTTCGGCGCATGCTGGACACGACGAAACGCGCGCGCTTGATCGATCTTCTCCGTGAGCTGAGCTTCGAACGCCGCCGCGTCACGCTCGCCTCCGGCCGCGAGAGCGACTTCTTCATCGATTGCAAACAGACGATTCTCACCGCCGAAGGTCACGCCTTGGTCGGCGAGCTGATGTTCCAAGCGCTCGATGACCTGCCGGCGTGCGATGCCGTGGGCGGCGTCGAACTCGGCGGTTGTCCTTTGGCGAGCGCGGTGTCTTTGGTCAGCTTTCAGAAGGGCCGCCCGCTGACCGGTTTCTACGTGCGCAAGGCGCGCAAGGACCACGGCACCGCAAAGCTGGTCGAGGGTGACAAATCGCTCAAACCCGGCACTCGCATCGCGCTCTTGGAGGACGTGGTGACGACCGGCGGTTCCAGCCTGAAAGCGGTCGAGACACTCAAAGCCGCAGGTGCGGTGGTGGTGGGAATTATCGCACTCGTCGATCGCTTGGAGGGCGGCGCTGACACCATTCGTGAAGCGGGTCTGCCGCTTTTGACCCTGTCGACGCGCGCCGACTTCATGGAGTAGCCTGAGGCGGATGCCCGCGCTCCGCCCGAGACACGGTCGACGTTGCCAGGAGCGCGCGCCGTGGGCGCAGGCAGTGCGGAGTGGTCGCAACGGGGCAGTATTGCTGAGCGCGCTCGCCGCGCTGCTCGCCAGTCGTGTGGCCCAGGCCGCGTCCGACCCGAAGGAGCGCGCGATCACTACGGATGAAGTGGTGTCGTGGCTGGACTCGAACAGCGACTCCAGCTCGCTCGCGGACCAGGGCGGCAAAGAAGAACAACTCGTTCCGCTCCCGCCACCGCGACACCACGGCTTCGTCGTCGAAAGCAGCGTCGGCGCATTGGGGCAACTCGGCGAGATGAAATACACCTCGCCGGTCGCGCCCTGGTTCCATCTGCAAGTGGGTTATGAGCCGTTGCGCTTCCTCATGGTGTTCGCGGAGGGCGATCTGGTGTTGTCCAACACCTCCTACGCCCCCCCGCCCCCGCCCCAGCGAACCTACGCCTTGTGGGGTTTCGGCGGTGGCCTTCGTGGCACGGTGAAAGCGAGTGAGCGGGTCGGGCTTTACCTCCAGGGCAGTGCCGGCGCCGCGCAGGTGACCAACGACGTGCTCGCCATCTATGGCTACGAGGACGCGGACAAGCTCAACCTGTACCTGGCGGCCGAACTTGGCGTCGAATGGTACCAAATCAGCCCACATTGGGCGCTGACGGTACACGGCGGGGTCCGCGACTACATCGGCACATTCAAGCGGGATTTCAGCGATAAGCCGCCCCTGGCCTGGGTTTCAGGGCTGGGCCTGCGCTATACGTTTTAGGCCCGGCGACGTTTCCCGCTTGCCTTCGAGCCAAGTGCTAGTAGAAAAAGCCACTTCTTTGGCTCTTTCCGGGCGGTAACGTGAGTTCCGTCCGCGCTCGTCGGCGTGATTTCACGTTCGGCCAAGCGGAAGGTCCGCGAGATTGGACAGCGATCTGGCCGAATCGATTTCTGCGCTGCGTAACGCATTCGCAGAGCGACACGTGCGAGCTAAGTTCGGCAAGGCCGAGGCCGCGGTGGTGGACCAACTCAAGGCACAGTTGAAGCTGCCCCGGCGCTTCCGCGAGTTCTTGCTGGCCGCCAATCCCGAAGACGTGGAAACGCGGACGCCTGCCGAGCGCGTCAAGCTCATCCCAGCCGCGCGGCTGCTCGAAGAGCAGAACGGCTTTGCGCTCGCCGAGTCCGGCACTCTCCGTTCGGGTGCGGCGACGAACGGCTGGCGTTCGGGCTGGATCATCATCGCCCACAGCTCGCTGCTCGGCGATCCCTACTTCTTGGACGTATCGAGCCCCGATCCCGAAGGGGACTGCCCCGTGTACACCGCAATGAGCGGCACCGAGCAGTGGAAGCCGCGCTTGTGCGCCTCGAGCTTCGCCATGTTCTTACGGATTCTTGCCGTCGGCATGGACGTCGCCAAGGGCTTCCCCGAAGAGGACATCGAATACGACGACGAGCAGGTCTTCCGCGAGGCCTTGGGTCCCAAGATCCGCGAATACGATCCCGCGGCGCTCAAAGCTGGACACTGGACATGAGCACCATTGCGACGCTGCGCTCGGAAACCGAGGGCACGCCGGAGTATGACGCGTTGCTCGCGCGTCTCACCCGGCGGGGTGAGAGCGACCTGGACCGCGTCGAGCCCGCGGTGCGCGAAATCCTGAGCGCCGTGCGCAGCGAAGGCGACGCGGCCCTCAAACGCTATGTCGAGCGCTTCGAAAAGCGCGTTCCCCCGGCATGGATCGAGCGTGACTACGGCGGTGAAGCCGCGCTGCACAGTCTCCCGAAAGCGGTCGCCGAGGCCTTGGTCGAGGGCGCGGCGCGCATCCGTCGCTACCATCAGCGGCAAGCTGATGCCTTGGGCGGCTTCGAGTACACCGAACAAGGGGTCACGCTCGGTAGCCGAGTGACGCCGCTCGCGCGGGTGGGCGTGTATGCGCCCGGCGGCAAGGCCCGCTATCCATCGAGTGTGCTGATGTGCGCGGTGCCCGCCCAAGTCGCCGGGGTCACCGAAATCATCGTTGCCAGCCCGGATACCAGCGCGGAAGTGCGCGCGGCCTGCCACTTGGCGGGGGTACACGCGCTGCTGGATGCCGGCGGCGCGCAAGCAGTCGCAGCCTTGGCCTACGGCACCGAATCCGTGCCGCGCGTCGACAAGATCGTCGGCCCCGGTAACATCTACGTCGCCGCGGCCAAGCGCTTGGTCTTCGGCGAGGTAGACATCGATAGCATTGCCGGGCCGAGCGAAATCTTGGTCGTGGCCGATCACACCGCTGACCCGGTGCTCGTCGCTGCCGATCTGTTGTCGCAGGCCGAGCACGACGAAGCCGCCTACCCTCTGCTGGTGACGACCGACGCCTCGCTCGTGGCCCGCGTGCAGGTCGAACTCAGCCGGCAACTCGCCGATCTTCCGCGCAAAGCCATCGCGGACGAGTCAGTGAGCAACAATGGCTTCGCCCTAGTCGTGACGAATCGCGACGGGCTGGTCGCGGTCGCCAATCAGCTCGCGGCCGAGCACGTGGCGGTGCACACCCTCGAGCCGCGCGCGCTTGCCGACCGCATCCTGCGCGCCGGGGCGATTTTCGTCGGCTCGATGACCCCGGAAGCCGCGGGTGACTACCTCGCTGGTCCGTCACACGTGCTGCCCACTGGCGGCGCCGCACGCTACGGCGCGCCGCTCGGCGTGTACGACTTCGTATCACGTACCTCGATCATCGACTATGAGCCCGCGGCGTTGATCGCGCAGGGCCCGAAAATTACCGCATTCGCGCGAGCTGAAGGGCTCGAAGCGCACGCGCGCGCAGTCGAGTTTCGCACGCAACGCAAGTCGTAAGCGGGTCCCTGAGCTCGCAAAAGGTATATCCTATGCGCTCCTTTGTCTTCGGTACGAGGAGTGTCGATGTCTGCGAGCTTTATCCGTCGCCTGTTGCTGTGTGCTCTCGTCGTCGGGGGCGCTACCGGTTGCGCCAGTGAGCGAGCGCCGATCAATCGCGTCCAAGCCAACGCGGTAAAAAAGTCGTTCTTCGTCGGCGAAGACCTGTCAGACCAGAAAGACAACCCTGAATTCTACTATCGGCCCACGATCGTCGACGTCGACTACGGGGCGACTCAGGACCAGCTGTTCACGGCCAGCGGCGCGCAGACCATCGCCCGCATCCGCTTCGAGATCACCGAAGACTTGCTGGTCGCGCGCTTGACGTACGAACGCATCGCGGACACGAGCGACACCGGCAACCCCAACTCGCCCGATCAGAACAGCGGGCAAATCGTGGCCGCGTTCAAGATCGAGAGCCATTTCGACGTCAAGCGCAGCTACAACCCGACCACCGGCGAAGAGCTGAACGTCATCGACGAGAACACGACGGACAGCCCCTGGTACGCGCGCCAGTTCATGCGCGTCGATTGGTCGCAGAACCTGATCACCAGCGCGTATCAACTGGACACGCTGGCAGCGCTGACGGCCTTCGACGGTACGTTCCAGTACGAGCCGGTGGCTTTTTCTGCGACGAATCCGAAGGATCCGGACGCGCCGGTCTTCGACGAGAAAGAGAACTACTTCGACGTCACGAACAAACTGTTCGTGACACCGCAGAAGGTGTTCACGCCCTTCGGCTATTTGCCTGCTTGCTACCTGACGCCCGATTTTTTCGGCGGCACTGGCCCAACCGGCAACTGCAACCCGAGTGGGATCAAGGTTCGGCTGTCGTTCCGGCGTGTCGTCGACAAGGACTACGAGCCTGTCCATTGGGATGGCTCACGCATGGACATGTTCGGCTTGTTCACGACGGGCACCATCAATCCCGATCGCCTGGGCTACGATCGGGAGTACGGCGTGGTGGACGACAAGTGGTACCGCTTCGCGTCGCGTCACAACATCTGGGAGCGCAGTCACGCGCAGGACGCGAACGGCGCGCCCATCGCTTGTTACACCGAGCAAACCACGCCGGTGGGCGCGCTGCCCACGCGCGACCAATTGGACAGCAACGGCAACCCGGGCCCCGACGGCACGGACGACGAGTGCCAAAACGCCGGTGCTGGCTCGCGCTGCGATCAGTTCAGCCACAAATGCACGCTGCCCTACGCGGACCGCACGCTGAAAACGTCGGCGTTTTATTACGCCCCCGATAGCGATCCGACACTGTTCGACGCCGCGGCCGAGGCACTCGCGCAGTGGGACGGCGCGCTTCGACAAGCCGCGCAAACCGCCCGGTACACCGAGTGCCTTCGCAACAACGGCGGTGTCACCCAATCGGCGATCGACCTTTGCAAGAGCGCCTACGATCCGAGCCTGGAAAGCGCGGTGGCCACCTTGCCCAAGGTGTTCGTGCTTTGCCACAACCCCGTGGTGCTCGGCGACGATCCAGCGTGTGGCCCCGAGAAGCTGCTGGCACGCGTGGGCGACCTTCGTTACCACGTGATCAACGTGATTCAGAAGCCACAGTCGGATTCTCCCTGGGGCATCATGGTCGACGCGGTCGATCCGATCACGGGTGAGGTCGTCGCCGCGAGCGTCAACCTCTGGAACGCCGTCACGGATCTGGCGTCACAAAACGCGGTCGACACCATGCGCTGGTATTTGGGCGAGCTGACGAACGACGATATCAGCAGCGGCAACTACCAGAAGGTCGCGGTGGCGCTGGACCAACGCACGCACGCACCTCAATCACCGTCATCGTCTCCTCCTCTGCTCAGCGATGCAGACGTGAAGGCACGCTTGGCTGCGATCGATACCCGACTCAACGACGGCACGAAGCTAGAAGCACCACCGATGGGCCTGGGCGCGCGCGCGTTCGCTGATTGGGCCGAATCTGCGACTCGCCAGAAGTATGGCAACTCCGTGCTCGGCACCGGTAACGCGGGTATCGACGGTCGCATGACCGCAGCCCGCGGCTCCGCGATCGAATCGTCATTGATGACGACGCCGTTCAAGCACCTCGCCCGTTTGGACCCGCGCCAGCAACCGACGGACGACCAGCTGAACATGGCCTCGCCTCTGCGCGGCAATTTCGCCCAATTTTTGGCCGACTTCGAGCAGCAACGCCAGCTTCGGTTGGCAGCACTGGGGCGTTGCTCCCAAGAAGCCCCAGAGCCGAGCAGCATGGCGGACTGGGCGGCGATCATGGACAAGAAGTTCCCGCTCGCAGACGAGGATCCACAGACGCCCGGCAAACAAGCCTCCGCAGCGGCGGTCGCCGACCGCAACGCGAAGTGGCGAGACTTCATTCGCCGCCGGCTGACGATGGGCGTGCTGGAGCACGAGCTCGGGCATTCGATGGGGCTACGCCACCAATTCACCTCGTCGTTCGACGCGCTCAACTTTCGACCGCAATACTGGCAGCTGCGCACTCAGGACGGTAAGCAAACCAAACTCTGCACCGCCGCTGCGCAGGATGGCTCGACGTGCACTGGGCCACGCTGGTACGACCCCATCACCCAAGCCGAGCGCGCTGGCCTGATTTGGCGATGGCAGCAGACCTCGGTCATGGACTACGCAGGTGATCTGACGCAGGACACGCTGGATATCGGCGCGTACGACCGAGCCGCGGTGCGCCTCGCGTATGCAGACGTCGCCGACGTTTGGGACGAACCTCAAAAAGTACACTGCGCTCCCGGCAAGCCGGACGCGTTCGGCAACCCGGCGAGTTTTCCTGATTGCACGCCGGGCGGCTACGTCACGCACGCTTTGCTGGACGGCTTCGGCGGACTGGGCGGCCCTTGGTACAACGACAACAGCCAATGGCTGCACTATTCGCAGCTCCACACGGCAATGAATTTGGTCCGGAACTGCAAACCCGCCGACACGAGCCCGCCCGCCAATTGGGACGAGCAGAAGGACGGTGTGTACAGTCCGGAGTTCGACGGCATGATCGTGAACGGCACGGTGTGCAAAGGCATTCCGACCGACTACGTGCCGTACCGCGAGCTCTCTCCGGACAACGGCCGCTTCGCTCAAGAGCCGGGCATCGGCGACAACATTCAACGCAACTTCGACGCGCTCGGCCGCGTGCGCCGGCCGTACATGTTCGGCAGCGATAACTACGCTGACATCGGCAATCTGCCCGTGCTGCGGCACGACAACGGTGCCGACGCTTACGAAATCGCTCACTACTTGATCAGCGAGTACGAAGATCGTTATCTGTTCGACGACTATCGGCGCAACCGCACCACCTTCAGCCTGAAGAACGCGTTCATGCGCGGCTTCAACCGCTACAACAACAAGTTGAAGGAGGTCACCAAGGGCTACGCCCTTTTGGACGAGCTCTACCAAGCCACCGGTAACTACGACGACTTCACGACCGGGAGCGGGCCTCTGCGCCATCCGGCGCTCGCCTCGTCACTGGTGTTCGACCATTTCGCGCGCATTCTCACTCGTCCCAATTCCGGGGCGCATTTCAGCGACGCGAGCTGGAGTCCCTTCAATACCGCGGTGCTGCGCTCGACGGATCAGAATCCCGGCGTGGTGCCCCGAACCGCCAGCACCTATCTGATCCCCGACGGTTCGACAGGCGTTGGCAGCGATGTCGCCTGGGGCGGCAGGTTGCTGAACAACTCGCTCGATCAGAGCAAAGGGTACTACGCCGTCGACTATCAGCTGACCGTCGGCTCGTACTACGACAAGACCCTCGCCGTGTACATGATGACCGATTCGGAGGATCGCTTCATCAGCCAGTCGCGTGATGACTTCCAAGACGGCCGCTATCGCAACACCAGCTTCGCCACGTTGTTCCCGGAGGGAATGCGTCGCTTGCTCGCAAACACTCTGACCGAAGACGAGGATCTCAAAGGCTGGCGCGTAGCATCCACGAACGGCACGCCCAACATGGATGCGTCGGGCACGCTCTCGCAGCCAATGGGTTTCCGAGCGTGGTGGCCCAAGGACCAGACGCAAATGTGCTGGCCCACGCAGGGGCACCTGTTCTGCAAGGAGTTTCCGACCGAGACCGATCTCGCCAATGGCACGCCCAAAGAATCCACGGCCGTCGATCCGGAAGTGGGCTTCGAAATCCACAAGTTCATCACCTTCTTCTCGATGCTCAATCTGCCCGAGAGCTGGAAGCTGAACTGGGTCGATCTGATGCGCGTGTGGATCGTCGGCCAAGACACCCTGCCCGACTTCCCCGACAGCGAGAAGATCGCTTGGCGCGATCCGCTGAGCGGACAACTGTATGTCGCTCACACTTACGGCACCGAGGTGATCGACGGCAAGACCGTGCAACGCGGCATCGCTGCGCGCGCGATCGAATGGATGAACGTGCTCACCGCACGTGCCTACAAAGTCGATTCGTCGGTCACCAATCCGACCGGAGAGCTGACGGTCCTGCGCTACACCGACAACACGAGTTGCCCTCCCGGAGTCAACTACTGCACAGGTCAGCCCATTCAACTCAGCACGCCGTTCGCGCTGCGTGTCACGAACTACAAGAGCGTGCTCGATTACATGCACCTGACCGCCAGTCAGTTCGGGTTCTACGGTCCCAATTGGCGCGGCGTGTACTGAGCCGCGCGCCCGGTCAAACACTGTTGCTCGTGCTTGCGCTAGCAAGCTGCCGGCGCGAAGAACACGCGCCGGCGCCGAGCGCCTCGGTGTCGGCGGCTGGCAGCAAATTTTCGGCCCGAGCGCGCGAGCAACATTTCCAAGAAGAACTCGCGCGCGCCACGACGCGCTGGAAAGCCAAACCGAGCCTCGGAGACTGCTCGGCAGCGCTGAAAGAAAAGCCTGATCTCGAGCTGTGTCAGGCAGCTGAAAGTGCGCTCGCCGGAGTCACGAGTGCGGCAGACGCGACTCCAGAGGCATCGCTTTCGCAGCTCGCACCGGCCGCGCTCGCGCTGGCACGTTTATCCGAACGTCTGCGCTACCTCTCATTGCAGCAACTGGCGGAGCTGCACGTCGAGCGCGACGCAGCTCCAGCGCCTTCTGCGTCCGCCGCAACGGCCGGGTCAGTGGCGCGTGCGCACGGGCACCAGCATGGGTCTCCAGCCGAGCAACGAGCCATGGAGCTGCGCGAGGGACCGATCCAACGACAACTGGAAGTCGTGATGCGCTTGGAGCGCGACGTGCTCCGCAACCTAGGCGCGTACCTCGAGTACGCACCGCTGCCCACGCGCCAAGCAGCGTTCGCCACGGCGAAGGCTCTTCGAGTGCAGCACCCGCGTTGGCCGGCGCTCGCTCACCTACTGAACGAAGCAGCCGTGCTGGAAACCGACGCCAATTTGAAGCGTGATTTGCAGCAGTTGTCGGAGAGCGGCTCGCGCCCCGCGGATCAGTCCGCGGCGACCAAGTAGCCGCGCTGAACCAGGTGCAGCACTGCCTGACCCGTTTCCAGATCCGTGTGCGGTACCGAGTCGAACACGACGTCGAGCGTGCCTGAGTTCAGCACGGCTTGGAGCACGTCCAGCTGCACGGGGCTGAGCTCGCGCAACTTCGACTCGAGCGGCAGATTCAAGCGGAACGCCGAGTCGAACGCTGGCAACCGAGTGCGAAGCGCGTTGAACTCGTCCTGCTGGCGAATGCCCTCCATCAGGATTTCCTGAGCGCCCGCATCCACCGGGTTGTCGAACTTGCGCGAGTCAGGCGGATCGAGCGCGAACTGGCCCTGGTGCCAATCGAGCATGCGATACACCGCCTTGAGCGGAGGCACGCCATCCATTCCCTCCAGAGCGGCAAAGCGAACCTTGCCCTCGGTCAGGTAGATGCGCCCTTCCTGGGTGTCTGTTTGCAACACCAACACGCCGTTTTTCTTCGACGTTCCGAACAGCTGGAGCAAATCCGGCAGCGGGATTTCTTCCAAGCTGCCCGACATGCGCGGCGGTTCGTCACCCACGCGGCTCATCTTCTGGCGCGCAGTCACGCGACCTGCAGCGACCGCTTTCGGATCGAGCTGCTGGTCGCCATCATGCGAGATCGCCATCACCTTCAAGATGTTGGTGCCGACCAGCACGCGGTCGCCCTCTTTCAGCGTGCCGCGCTCCACCTTTTCGCCGTTGACGAAGGTGCCGTTGGTCGAGCCCAAATCTTCGATCGAGATCACGCCTTGGCTCAGCGCGATGCGCGCGTGCTTGCGCGAGACCATCTCTTCGACGAGCACCATGTCGAGCTCGCTGGATCGTCCAATCACGATCTCCTGCCCCTCGCTCAACGGATATTCGCCGCCCTGGTATTTTCCAGAGATGAAGCGCAGGCCGTAACGCAGATCGCTCGGGCTGGGCTCGGTGCCGCTTGGTTTCGGCGCGAAACGCTTAGTCATGGTCGGGGCGGTCTTGGCTCGGTGCGCGTCTTCGTGACGCCGGGTAAGCCCTGGGAAGTTGGAGAGAAAAAATCATAGGTCCCCTGGGAAGAACGGGTCAAGCGCGCCCAGGCCCAGATGGTGATGGAACGGTCAGAACCGGCCCGACGCTAAGTCTAGGCGAAGCCGGCGCTTCGTCACGAACTTGTCCCGCTTGGCCCGAAGGTGGACGGGGTGAAACATAGGCCTCGGCCACGGCAGGGAGCACCAACGAGAAGGTAGAACCGGCCCCAGGACGGGAAACCACCTCGATCCGGCCGCCCATTTCCTCCACGACCCGCTGGCTGATTGCCAAACCGAGCCCCGTGCCCCGGTCCTTGGTAGTGAAAAATGGCACGAACAGGTGCTTCTGCACCTGCGGTGCAATCCCCGGCCCTTCGTCACGCACGGCGATCTCCACCCAGTCAGCCTGGGTTGGTACCGCGTCGCGTGGGAGGCCGGTGGAGGCTGATCTGCGACGGGTGGTTACCTGCACAGTCCCCTGCCCACCCATCGCTTGTACCGCGTTGCGAACCAAATTGATCAGAACCTGGCGCAACTGTTCGGCGTCCGCACGGACCAGGGGCAAGCTCTCGGTGAGCTCGGTGCGCAGTTCGCACTCTTCGGTACGATCGGAGGCCAACACGGTCAAGGTGCGCTTGACCACCGCGTTGATGTCCACGGCGCCGACATCACCCTTGGAGGGGCGTGCATAGTCGAGCACGGAACCGACGACTCGGTCGAGCCGCTCGACCTCCTCCAAGATGATGCTCACGAACTCCAGGTCCGTCGCCCCGAGCTTGGTATCGTGACTTGGGTCGCCCAGCAGCTGAGCCGCACCCTTGATGGCGCCCAGGGGATTCTTGACCTCGTGTGCCAAGCCAGCGGCCATTTGGCCCAGTGCCGCCAGGCGGTCGCGCTCCTGCATGCGCCGGTACTGTCTGGAGTTTTCGATCACCACGCCGACTTGTACGGCAAGTGACTCCAAGAGCGCCACTTCGTCAGGGGAAAATGCGTCACGCACCCGGTCGTCGACGAGCAGCAAGATTCCGAGCAGGTCTTGGCGCTCACCGTGAACCCCCAAACACACCGCTTGCTTGAAGGGTCCGAGCGCTTCAGCCGCGCTGAGCAGGCGTTCGTCCGCCTCTGCTTCGGGACTCCAACCCGAGCGACGCGTCTCCTGCAACTTGAAACTGACCTCCTCGAGCACGATCGAGGAACTGGCGGTGAGCCGCTCGATCAGGGGCCGCGCGGTAGCCACGTCGATACGTCCGGGCGCGAGCGGGCCGAACGACGAGACCAGCGCGAAATCCGAACCGAGCGGATCCGGCAGATACAACGCAGCCCCCGTGGCGCGCCGCGAACCCTCCAGCGCGGAGATGACCACGCTTTGCAGCTCGGACACCTGCAACACGTGGACGAGCTCCGCACGGGCGCGCGCAATCGCGCGCTCCAAATCCACACGCTCACGAAAGAAGGCCTTGTGCGTGTAGTTCTCGGCCTTGCTCCGCAGCGGCTCGAACAGCACCAAGATCACGATCGCCGCCAAAATCGCGCCGAGATACATGGTCTCGAAGCCGCCGAAGAGCACGACGAATACGTAAAAGATGCCAGCCAGCGCAAACGCCAGCGCGGTCGACACCAGCAGCTGCCACAAGATGTCGTAAAGATCGACTAGGCGCTCGCGAGTCAACGACTCCGAAAGCACGAACAAGAAGACGATACTGAGCACCGCGCTCACCGGCGGCAGCGGAGCGCCGATGAACCACAAGAAGTCCGCCAAGCTGAAGGTGGCAGCCAGCGCGCCGATGAACACCAGAAAGCGCACGCGCCGCTGCACCGCGCGCGAGCCACTTCGCTCACCGCGAATGGCGAGGGTCCACAGTGCCGCGGCAATCAGCCCGAACACGTACAAAAAGACGGCACCGCGCACCAAGCCGTGCTGATGCTCGGTGAGCACCAAGACCAGCATCGGCACCATCAGGATGCCGGCGACTCGCTTCAACGAAGAAGGATGCCCCGGCTCCGGCACGATCGACTCGAACAGGTGCACGGCGAACTGAGGCAGCAGCACTGCGAGCACCGCAGTCCAACGTGCCCACAAATCACTGCGGCCCACGTGGTACAGCCACTGCGCGAGGTACCAGAGACCGATATCTCCGGCGAGGCCGGTGAAGAACAGCTGCGGTAGACGCGGCTTGCCCTTCAACAGCACAGAAACGGCGATGGCCAACGCGAGCACCCCGCAAAACAGCGAGGTGCGCGTTCTTAGGTCCATTCCGCCCATGCCAGAACCTTACCCTGCTCGGTGGGCCGAACAAGCGAGATGCGAGGGCAGCGTCGCCAAACGACGTGTTTCCGTGAGCGAACCGCTCAACTGTGCGCGACGAACGCGGCAGCGAAGCTGCAACCGATGACGATGCTCGCCGTCACGGCGAGCAGCGCGCGGTTGCGCATTCGCGCGCGATTGGCCGGATCCAGCACCGCTTCAGGCCCATAATCCGCACGGCGGTCGCCCCTCAGCCCGTGCACGATGCAGATCCCGAAAATCCCGGAAATCATCATGTAGCTGGCGGCGACCAAGGGCAGGGCCATGAACCAGCCCAGCTGGCGTGGCGCCCCGAGGTGACTTACGAAGAGGAAGGCGACTAGTGCTATGCCAGCCAACATCACACCCGAGCGCAGCGCCTGATTGCTCGCGCGCATCCCGAGATTTCGCTGGTGGCAAGCCAACACGCTGTTTGTTTACGCCCCGGCCGGAGGCTCGGCAAGGGGCGTCGCGTACGGCTTTCGGATTTGTGAGGATAGGTAGGTGAACGTTTTCGCCCGGAGCAGATTCCTGGACGTGCGTCCCGGCGAAGTGCGCTTATTCCTGCGCGTCTTCTTCGTGCTCGGGTTGACGATCGCGGGTCACACGCTGCTCGAAACGGCGCGCGACGCGCTGTTCTTGGCACGTCTACCGCCGAAGCTCTTGGCGCTCGTGTACGTCGTAGTCGCACTCGGCATGTTGGTGATCACGCCGCTCAATGTGCGGCTGACGCGTCGCGCCGGACCGCGCAACGCGCTGGTCGTGTCACTTTTGCTGACCGCGTTCGTCAGCGCGTGGTTCCGAAGCCGCTCCCCTTCCCCGAGCACCGTATTCGCGCTGTACGTTTTCGGCACGCTTTCGGCGACGTTACTGATCGGCCAGTTCTGGTTACTGATGGGCACGCTGTTTTCTGCCTCGCAGAGCCGGCGCTTGTTTGGGCCGCTCGCCTCCGGCGGTGTACTCGGCGCGATCGCTGGCGCCGGTGCGGCCACGCTGTTGCTCGAGGCGATGCCCGTGCGCGCGTTGTTGACCGCTGCACCGCTCGCTTATTTCGGAGCCGCGCTGCTCGTCAGCAAGGCGCCGCTCGAAAGCGAGGAACCCGCAGCGCAGCCCGAAAAGCCGAAGACCCAGCTTGCCCCCGAGCTGACCAAGATGAGTCGCGATCCGTTCTTGTGGCGCTTGGCAGCCATCGCGGCGCTGTCGGTCACGGTCTCGCTGGTGATCGACTATCTGTATCGCGCGAAGGTCGCGAGCACACTGCACGCCGATCAGCTGGCGCCATTTTTTGCGCGTTACCAGTTGCTGCTCAACATCGGGTCGCTGCTCTTGCAGCTGACTGTGACGAGCAGCGTGGTGCAGCGTGTCGGCGTGTTGGGCTTGGCTTTGACTGCGCCGGCCATGCTGACCATGGGCAGCGCGGTGTCCGCGCTTTCCGGCGCCTCGTTTGCGGTCGTGGTCACGCTCAAGGCGACGGACTCGGCGCTACGCAATTCGCTCGGTCGGGTGGCTTCGGAGCTGCTCTGGGCGCCAGTGGAGAATCAAGCGCGCGGACGAAGCCTCGTGGACCTGCTGGTAACGCGCGGCGCGCAGGCGCTTACGGGCGCGGTCTTACTGGGCGTGATCATGAGTCACAACCCGTCACCGGTGCTGCTGGCGATTTGCGCGGCGGGTTTGTCGCTTGCTTGGCTGGGGGTCGGACTCGGTTTGCGCGCGCCGTACATCGCGCTGTTCCGGAGCGCGCTCCGCCGCGGCAGCGTCGAGCGCGACTTCACGCTCGGCGAGCTGGATTTGACCTCACTCGAAATGTTGGTCGAAGCATTGGCCAAACCCGAAGCCAATGAAGTGATCGCGGCGATGAACGTGCTCGCCGAGCGCAAGCGCGAGAAGCTGATCCCCGCGCTGATCTTGCACCACACTGACGAGGCCGTCCTGGTCCGCGCGCTCGAGTTGTTCGGCGGCACGGATCGCAGGGATTGGTTGCCACTCGGGGAACGCTTGCTCAATCACGACAACGCTCGCGTGCAGCAAGCCGCGGTGCGCGCGTTCGCATTGTCGGGCGTGACCGCGGTGCTCGAGCGCGTTTTGAATCATCCGAGCCCATCGCTGCGAGCGTTCGCGGCAGTGTACTTGGCTCAGTTGGACGGCAAAACGCTGCCGGAAAATCCGCTAACCTGGGAGCTCTTCCGTGACGATGACGCGCAGCACACGCTGAAGCTTGCTTTCATCGAAACTCTAGCGGCCCACCCGCCACCGGACGCGACGCGCATCCTCTTGCAAATGGCGAAGCTGCCTGCGCTGCTCGGTGCAGTCACCCAATCGCTCGCCCTCGTGGGCGACGAGTCGTGCATCGCGTTCCTGATCGGGCGGCTAAAGTACGCCGACAATCGGTTGGTCGCTCGGCGAGGGCTGGTCAGGCTCGGGGAACCTGCGTTCGAGGCGCTGAAGGCCGCTATCTCTGACCCGCGCGTCGAACGTCGCTTGCGCATCCACATTCCACGCAGCATCTCGGCGTTCGAGAACGCGGAGGCAGTCTCGCTCTCGATCTCGATCATGCTTGGCGCCAAGGACGGATTGATTCGCTACAAGGCGCTGCGCGGCCTCGGTCATCTGGCCAGGGAGAGCTCGCTCGTGATTCCGATAGCTCCGATCGCGGACGAACTGAGGCGCAATTCCATCGAGTATTTGCGTTTATTTTCGGCGCGCACTTCGCTCGAGCAAGACAGCACGATTTCGGGACGCTTGGCCGTGAAGCTGGTGATCGAACTGCTCGACGACAAGATTCAGCAATCTTTGGATCGTTTGGGCCGGCTGCTCCAGATCATGCACCGCGGAGACGACATCCGCACGATTTTCTCCGCACTTCGCAGCGGGGATCGCCGCCAGCGCGGGCAAGCGATCGAATTCCTCGATGCTCTGATTCGCGGTGTGGGGCGCTCGGCGGATGACGTCGCTGGTTTGCTGCGTCTCGTGGTCGACGACCTACCCGCCGAGGAGCGCGCGCGCCGCGCGACCGAACTCGTGGGCGTGTTCGCGAATGCTCACGACACCCTCGAGCAGCTCGCCCGGGATCCAGACACCATTTTGCAAGACTTGGCCGCGCATGCGGTGGCCGCCGTCGATCGACCTCGGCAGCAGGAGAGCTTGCGCCTGCTCGAACTCCTGGAGCGCCCCGCGTGACCGTCCCCGACAACCAACGCGTCAAGCGCGAGCTGCTCCTCCGCTCGCTGTTCCCGCTGATGCCTGCGGCCGCACACGTGCGTTTGGTCGAACTGCTCGAGGACGTGGATTTGGCGCCTGGGACACTCGCGTTTCAAGCGGGAGATCTGCCCGATCATTTCCTGTTTTTGCTCGAAGGCAGAGTCGCGTTGGAGGGCGAAAGTCTACGCTCCATCGAGTTCACGGGCGTTTCCGTGGTCGGTGTGGTCGACGCGATCTTGGATCGCCCACGGCAACGCGCTTGCCGTGCGCTCGAAGCCAGCAAGGCACTGCGAATTCGCAGTGCTGATTGGTTCGATCTCTTGGAAGACAACGCCGAGGTCGCTCGCGCCGGCATTCGGAACTTCGCCACGCAGCTTCATCGGCTATGGAAGGATCTCGCGCCGCGCCTGCCGCGACACAGCGATCCGCCGCCGGGCATCGTGCCGGCTGAACTCGAGACCTATGACAAGATCCTCGCCCTACGTCAGGCGTCGTTCTTGCGCCGGGCCGGGATGCAAGCCATCGCCGGCCTGGCCGCGGTAGCGGAGACGGTGCTGCTCCAGAACGGCGAGCCCTTGTTCGAAGTCGACAACAGCGGTGAGGACTTCTTCGTGGTGGCCGCCGGCCTGATCGAACTTTCGCAGGGCTCTGGTTTCCATTTCACGCACCGCGCCGGTGACGTCGTTGGTGGTCCGGCCGCGTTCTGCAACGCGCTGCCGGCCTATGCGGCCACCGCAATCGCGCCTTGTGCCGTGCTCCGCATTCCCCAACAAGAATTTTACGACCAGGCCGAGGAACACGGCCGCCTGTTGCGGGGCACGCTCGCGTATCTGGCGCTCGAGCTCGAAGCGCTACAAGCAGCGAGTTCGTAGGCTCGAGACGCCAAACGCAGTAGAGCCGCGTGACAGCTGACCACGCGCCGTGCAAGCTGCGAGTTCGGTCGACCATGGCAAACAACGATCACGCGCGGTTGAGGAAAGCGACATGTCGTTATCGGCACGGACATTGGGCCACGCCTCGAGGCTATTGGGGGTCGCAATGGTCACTGTGACGGGCTGCGGCGCAGCGAACACCGACATCAAGACAGCAACCGCGACAATATCGAGCAGCGCAGTCAGTGCACCGAGTACCCGGAACCCGAACGGCGGGGCACCAAGTGGACCGAGTTCCTCGCGACACGTCGCGCGCCCGGCCGGTACTGTCCCGGGTACGAGCTCCGGATATTGGGAGTACGTTCCGCCTCACTACGGCAACGGCGACCGCTATCCGCTGCTCGTCTTCTGGCACGGCCTCGGCGAAAACGGCGACGGCTCGCTCGCCGCGCTGGCCAAGGTCCCCTCGAACGGCCCGCCCCGGTTGGTGAAGGAGGATCTTTGGCCAGAAGATCGCCCCTTCATCGTACTTTCGCCGCAGCATCCGGGGAATGATTGCCCATCATCGAAGGAACTCGATGACTTCATGCGCTTCGCGATCTCCCACTACGACGTGGATCTGCGCCGCGTCTACTTGACGGGCCTGAGTTGCGGCGCGATCGGCAGCTTTCGATACCTGGCCGATCACCTCGATGAGTTCGTCGCCGCCGCGGTGCTGGTCTGCGGTGACGGCCGCAACGCGATCGCCAAAGTCGGCTGCGCGCTCGGTCGCGTACCAATCTGGGCACTACATGGCGAGCTGGATCCGACCGTGCCCGCAGCCGGTTCGATCGAGCCGCTGACGCAACTCAGCGCGTGCAATCCACCCGCCGTGGACGCCAAGCTGACCATCTATCCGGGCGTCGCGCACGACTCCTGGACGCAAACCTACGATTTGAGCGCCGGCAACGACGTGTACGCTTGGCTGCTCTCACACAGCAAGCCATGAGCACGCTTCCCCCGAGCACGCATCCGGCAATCGTCCCTATCGACGTGGCCCGTGGGCAGAGCTACGACGTCATCGTGGTTGGCGCGGGCCACAATGGCCTCGTCGCCGCATTGTGCGCCGCACGCGCCGGCTTACGTACACTCGTGGTCGAGCGCGCGAGCGTGATCGGCGGCGCGACTCGCACCGAATATCCGTTCGCCCAAGCGCCCGACCTACCGCACTCCACGGGCGCCTATTTGTTGGGTTTGATGCCGCCCGAGCTGCTCCAGAAGCTCGAGCTCGAGCTCCCGGTACTGCGCCGAGATCCTCACTATTTCTTACCCCGGCAGCAGCAAGGGTACCTGCTGTTCGGCTCGGATCAGGCCGAGCTCGAGCGGCAATTCGTGCAATTCTTCTCGCGCCGGGACTTCGAAGCGCACCTGAGGTTGCAGGCTGAATTGGCCGCGCTGCGCGATGACATCGCGCCGACTTGGTTCAGCCAACCGTACAGCATCGAAGAAACGGCGGAGCGCTACGTGCGTTCCGGGCTCCGCGAAACGTTCGTGCGCCTGTGTCGTGGCTCGGTGGGCGAATATTTGGACCGCTTCGGCTTCGAGAGCGATTTGGTCAAAGCCATGTACGCGGTGACCGATGGCTTTTCGGGCCTGTACGGCGGCTACGATACGCCCGGCACCGGCATGAATTTCTTGATCCACAACATGTGCCGCCTGCCTGGCAGTGACGGCACGTGGATGATCGTCGAGGGCGGCATGGGCACCGTCGCCCGCGTGTTGTCAGATGCCTTCGCTCGCCACGGAGGCAGCATCGTCGTAGCTGCGCCGGTCGCTTCAATCATCCTCGAGGGTGATTGCGCGCGCGGCGTCGCGCTCGAGGACGGCACTGAGCTTCGCGCCCGCGCCGTGCTCGTCAACGCCGACCCGTTTCGCATGCAAGCGCTGGTCGGGCAGGACCGCTTACCGGCCGAGTACAACGCGCGTCTTGCCCAGCTGAAGCGCCCGGGCTCGACATTCAAGCTGAATTTGGCTCTCGAACGCGCGCCCAGCTTTCGCTGCTTGCCGCAGCATGGGCCGCAATTCGGGCCGACCATTCATCTCCTACCGGAGGAGAGTGTCGTTCTGGCCGAACTCGAACGGGGCTTTCAGGCCGTGCAAAACGGCAAGCTGGCCGATTTTCCGAGCATCGAGTGGTACATGCACTCCACCGTCGATCGTTCGCTCAGCGACTCGCAAGGGCGCATCAGCTCGGCGTTCTTCGTGCAGTGGGTACCGTACGAGCTCTCGGAGAGCTCTTGGGACGTGGAAGCCGAGCGCTATGCGCGGCACTTGCTGGAGATCGCCGATCAATTCGCGCCGGGGACGAGTTCACTGGTCTGCGATTGGCAGATCTTGCACCCGCAGAAGATCGAGCAGTACTTCGGCATCAGCCACGGACACATTCACCACATCGACAACGGCTTTGGTTTCGCCGATCGCTTGCCACACCGCACGCCCATCGCGGGGTTGTATTCGGCGAGCGCCGGCACGCATCCCGCGGGCTCGGTGATCGGCTGCGCGGGCTACCTCGCCGCCACTGAATGCCTGCGAGACTTGGGCGTCGCGCCGCGCTAACGCGAGCCGCGGGTCGGCCCGTTCACGTGGCTCGACTCGAATAGAGGCGATGCTCGGCAATGTATCCGAGCACCGCGCCGGGTACACAAGCCGCGAGCAGGGCTTGCTGCTCCGGTTTCGTCGCATCGGCGAGCGCCTCGCGAATGCGGGTCGACGATACGTCGGGCAACAGCGCCGCGCGTGAGTCCGGATGTGCGTAGCCTGGTCGAGCGACGACGTACGGCGGAGCGATTTCAGTGATGCGATCGAAGGCATGCCACTTGGCCGTGTCGCCGAGCACGTCCGACCCCACGAGCAATCGCATTTGCCAATCCGGATTCTGCACCGCGAGGTGCTCCAGAGTGCGCAGCGTCAAGCTCGGCGTCTGTAACTCACGCTCGACGCGGCTCACCTCGACGCCGGAAATGCCCGAGAAAGAAAGCTCGCACATGCGAACTCGGTGCTCGAACTCCGTCAGCTGTTTGTGGAACGCATGCTCGAAGACCGGCACCACCAGGACGCGCTCGAAGCCGCCGATTTTCAATGCGTACACCGCCGCGAGCACGTGAGAGACGTGCGGTGGGTTGAAACTTCCGCCATAAATTGCGACTGATTTCCGCATCGCCTGCGGCAAGTCTATAGTGTTTCCGTGTCCGACGCGTCGACAATCCGAACACTCGAGGCGCCGCTCGCGGTCGACCAGCACGCGGCCAACGCCACGCGAAGCTCGAGCGTGTCGCGGAGCGCTGAGTTCCTAGTCATCGGAGGCGCGACGCTATTTTTGTACCCCGCGCTGTGGTTGCTGCGCCGCGTGATCGGCCTTGATTCCGCCGAACTCGCCGTGGGCTTCCTGATGTTCCACGGGGCGCATCTGATCAACGATCCCCACTTCTCCGTCACCTACCTGCTGTTCTATAAGGATGCCCGAAAGCGCGCGTTCGGCGCCGATTTCGAGCCGCAACAGCGCGCACGCTACCTGGTGGCCGGAGTGCTCGTGCCTTGCGGGCTAGCCGCGTGGCTGCTCTGGGCACTCACGACGAACTCTGCCTACAGCCTTGGACTCGCGATTCAGCTGATGTTCTTGCTGGTCGGCTGGCACTACGTCAAACAAGGCTTTGGCGTGTTGAGTGTGCTGTCCGCGCGGCAAGGCGTGCGCTTCAGCGTGTTCGAGCGGCGCGCAATCCTCGCGCACTGCTTTGCCGGTTGGGCCTACGCTTGGGCAAACCCCGCAAGCCCAGCGGTCGAATCGGAAGAGAAGGGCGTCGTGTATTTTGCGCTTTCTCATCCGAGCTGGCTCGATCGGACGTGCGCCGTGGCATTTGCACTGAGCACGCTCGTGCTGGCGGCGGTGTTGCTTCGAAAGTGGCAACGCGAACGCCGACTCCCGCCCCTCGCACCACTAACGGGCCTCCTGGTGTCGATCTGGGCGTGGTCCGTGTACTCCAGCGCCGACCCGCTCCTGGTGTACATGATCCCCGCGCTGCACTCGGTGCAGTACCTGTACTTCGTTTGGCTGCTCAGCAGAAACCAAGCGCGTGCCGCAGCACAACCGCCGTATTTCGGTCCGTCGGTTCGAACGCGACTTTCATGGTTGGCCGCAGGCGCACTCGTGCTCGGCTTCCTGCTATTTCACGCGCTGCCTGAGCTGCTCGACGGCGCGCGGCTATCGGGCCACCGCCGCGCACACGAAACACTGGGTGATCTCGGCGCGACGCCCTATTTTGCGGCTCTATTCGTGTTCGTGAACATTCATCACTACTTCATGGACAACGTAATCTGGCGCCGCGACAACCCCGACACCCGCTATCTGCGCGAGTAGCCTTTTACTCTGCTTGGTACTCCACAAACAATGCTTCGGCTCCGAGCTGGCTCCCTCGTCAACGAAGGGAACAATGGTTCGCGAGGCGGGCAAACGACGTCGAGCGCAGTCCAAGCGACGGAGGATCTCGATGTCGCAGCTCGCTGGTGCACGCCTCGCGGGCGACAGTTAGCGTTCGACGAGGGTGCCGAACAACATCAGTCCACCCGAAATGAAGACGACGTCGAACACGCCCATGAGCTTGAAGTAGCCGGCCAATTCGGAGATCGGGGCACCGTTCAAGAGCTCGCGGGTCGCGGCCACGGCGCTGAGCAAGGTCGGGGAGAGCAGCGGGAAGAGGACGACGGCGAGGAGTAGGTCGCGCGCGTGGGTGCGCACGGTCATCGAGCCGAAGAGGGTGCCGGAGGCTGCGATGCCCGGCGTGGCGAATACGGCGATGCATAGCAACCCAGGGCCAATGAGCTCGAGGTCGAGGGAGAACAGCAGCGCGGCTACGGGCATCACCACGCACTCCACGACCACCAAGAATGCCAGCACGCCCGCAGCCTTGCCGGCGTAGATCGCGCTGCGCGAGAGCGGCGCGACCAATAGGCCGTCGAGCGCGGACTCGTCGCGTTCGCGTTGCCAGGTCTTGCCCAGTGCGAGCACTGCAGCGAAGGCGAGCGACAGCCAGATCACGCCGCTAGCCACGGTGCGGCCGCTCGCGGGTCCGCCGAAGAAGGCCAGCGAGGCCATGACGACCACGAGCAGCGCGAAGAAGCCGCTCGTGATCACGACTTCGCCCGTCGACAGTTCGATCGCGAGATCTTTCGCGAACACGGCGCGCGCCTGCGCGAGCCAACTCAGACGACGACGTGGCAGCGTCCGTGGCGCACCAGGCGCCATCGCGTCACTCGCCGAACCGATCGTCATTGGGAGCAATCTAACACCAGCGCCAGCGGATGCGCCTCAGGTTGCCGCTTTTTCGCGGCCGCGGTGAGTGCTACCGTCCGCCGCCATGGCTGAACTCCGCGTCGAACACGTCTTCAACTGCAGCGAAGAAACCTTTTGGACGAAGGTCTTTTTCGACGACGAATACAACCGCAAGCTGTTCCAGGAGACCCTCAGATTTCCGGTCTGGCGCGTGTTGAAGACCGAGGACAAGGGCGACGAGGTGCGGCGCACGATCGAAGCCTCGCCGCCGATCGGCGATCTGCCCGGCCCGCTCAAGGCGGTCATTGGCGACAATGCGGGCTACGAGGAGCGCGGCGTGTTCAACAAGAAGACGCGCCGCTATCAGGTGCAGGTCGTCCCGAACCTGATGCCCGACAAAGTCACCGTGAACGTCGAGATGTGGACCGAGCCCGCGGGCGACGGGAAGTGCAAACGCTTCGCGCGTGCCACCGCGACCGCGAAGATCTTCGGCGTCGGCGGGATGCTCGAGAAGAAGCTGCTCGGTGATCTGGAAAAGAGCTACGAAAAGAGCGCTACCTTCACCAACAAGTATGTGGTGGAAAAGGGACTCTGAGCGCACGCGCGATACGCATGCACTCGGTTTCGCAGGCCCGAAAGTCGTCGGTAAACAGCGACCCCGTTTTGGGGCCGGGGCCCCAAAACCGTGGGTGGGGCCCCGCGAACGCGGGGCGGGAGCGGAGCTCCCGACGACAGAAGCGAATCAGGCTTTCGCGGTCTTGGCGGCAGCCTTCGGCTTGGCTGCGGCTTTCTTCGCGGGCGCCTTCTTCTCGGCCTTGGCCGGCTTGGCCTTGGCAGCGACTTCAGCGCGCTTGCTGCTGCGCGCGGCGGCCGCGTGCAGGTCGAGCAATTGCGGCAGCGCGTAGCCAGCGAGCTTCTCGGCGTAGCCCTTGTCCTTGACGCGCTTGTTCAGCTCCACGATCGAGCTGATCAGCTTGTCGCGGCTGCCGAAGCGCTTCTTCGCGTCCGTCAGGGTGTCGTGCAAGCGAACGAGCTTGGCGTTCGAGACGCGGCCCAAGCCCTTCACCGTGTTCACGCGATCCGACCACAGCTCGGCGGTGGCGAGTTTCGTGACGGCGGCGACGAGTTTTTCCTTCGACTCGAAGCGCTCTTTGACTTGGCTGACGGGCGTCTTTTTCATGAATTTTGGCTCCGGCCCAAGGCGGGCCATACGAAGGGCGCGGTTTCTAGCAAGCGAGGGGGGTGGTTGCAACTGGAACTAATACCCGGCCCAAAAGCCGGTGGAATGCGCGGTCCGCGGCTCACCGCGACACGCGATGACACCCCCCGCTGCGCATGCTAACCGCGGGCCCCATGACTTTGCGGATGCGGTTTGCGCCCTCCCCGAGCGGCTACCTGCACATTGGGAACGTGCGCTCCACCCTGTTCACCTGGCTCTGGTGCAAGAGCCACGGCGGGACCTTCGTGCTCCGCGTCGAGGACACCGATCAAGAGCGCTCCAGCATCGACAGCGTGCGCGCGGTGCTCGACGATTTGAAGTGGCTCGGCCTGCAATGGGACGAAGGGCCCGAAGTCGAAGGCCCGTTTTCGCCGTACTTTCAGAGCGAGCGCAAGGCCATCTACCGCGCGCACACCGAACAATTGATAAGCGAAGGCAAGGCCTATCGCTGCTACTGCACCAAGGAAGAGCTCGACGCGCAGCGCGAAGCGCTCAAGGCGAAGAACCCGAAGGCGAATTTCGTGTATCCGGGCACCTGCCGCGATCGCAAAGATCGCCCGGACTTGCCGTTCGTGGTGCGCTTCAAATCGCCGACCACGGGCAGCACTGATTTCACGGACAAGGTGTTCGGCTTCATCAGCACGCCAAACTCCGCGCAGCAAGACTTCGTGCTGATGCGCACGGACGGCTACCCGCTGTACAATTTGGCGGCGACCATCGACGACCATTTGATGGAAATCACGCTGGTTGCGCGCGGTCGCGATCACATCGGCAATACGCCGCAGCAGATCTTGCTGTATCGCGCGTTCGGCTGGGAGCCGCCGGAGTTTGCGCACTTGCCGATGATGCTCTCGCCCAAGGGCGAGAAGCTGAGCAAGCGCAACGGCTCGGTAAGCGTCAAGGAGTACCGCGACAAGGGCTTCAGCCCGATGGGCGTACTGAACTACCTGGTGCGCTTCGGCTGGTCCTCGGGCGACAAGGAGATCTTCAGTCGCGAGGAGCTGATCCAGCTGTTTTCCTGGGATCACGTCAACAAGGGCGACGGCAAGTTCGACGAAAAGAAATTCGCCGACGTGGCCTTCGAGCAGCTCAAACAACCGGCGCTCACTTCGCTCGACGAATACGTGGCCTGGGTCAAGCCGTTCCTCGCCGAACGCGGCATCGAGAACCCGGACGACGCACTGCTGCGCGCGGCGATTCCTGGCGTGCGCGAACGAGCGCGCACGCTGGTCGACGCAGCGTTCGACTTGGACTTCTATTTCCGCGAGCCGCCAGAGTTCGACGAAAAGGCGCGCCAAAAGTACCTCACCCCGGGCACAGCTCCGCACCTCGCAGCGCTCGGCGGCGTGTTCGCGGGCGTCGAATGGCAAGCCGAACCGCTCGAGCACGCGCTCAAGCAATGGGTCGAAAGCTCGGGCCTGACCATGAAAGACGTGGCTCAGCCGGCGCGCGTCGCGCTCACTGGGCGCACCGCGAGTCCGCCGCTGTTCGAAGTCATGACCGTGCTCGGTCGTGAGAAGAGCCTGAGTCGCCTGACACGGGCTGCCGAGATCGCGCAGGGCGGCTGAGTCGATGCTCGGCTTGCCCGTGCGGCATTTCGTGGGTCCGGTCCATCTACCGACGACCCACCTCGCGCCGCTCTCGTGGTTCGACACCTTCCTCGGTTACCCGCCGATCAAGGCGCTCTTGCCGATCCCGATCATCGCCGCGATCGCGCCGGTGATCTGGTGGTTCTTCCGTGACACCTGGCGTGAAATCGACGCCGAGGCAGAAGTCGCGCGCGGCCAGGAAGGGCTGGACTACCGACGGCCCGCGGCCTGCTTGGTGATCGTGGCGGTGGTGCTCACGCTGCAGGAGTACTACGGCGGGCGCAGCTTCTACGATGGCTGGTTCCGTCCTTGGCTAGTCGAGCTCGAGGCGCACGGGCATCCGCGTCTGCATCTAGACAAGTATGACGAGTTCTACAGCTACTGCTGGTGGGTGCTGTCACGCGTCATCGGTTACGTGCTGATCCCCTTCCCGCTTTGGAAGCTGCTGTTCCCCAAGGACAGCTTGCTCGATATGGGGCTGCGCGGCCGTGGCTTCTTCAAGCACATTTGGATTTACGGGCTGTGCCTGGCCGTCGTGATCCCGGCCATGCTGCTGGTGGCGCGGCAACCCGACTTTGGCAACTACTACCCGTTCTACAAGCTGGCCTCGCGCAGCTGGTTCGATTTCCTGATCTGGGAAGCGATCTACTGGCTGCAGTTCTTCTCGCTCGAGCTGTTCTTCCGCGGGTGGATCGTGGGCGCGCTCCGGAAATCCTTTGGAGCCGGCGCCATTTTCGTCATGGCCGCGCCGTATTGCATGATCCACTACGGGAAGCCTTACCTCGAAGCCCACGGCGCGATCGTTGCTGGCGTGGTCCTCGGCTCGCTCGCGATGCGGACCCGCAGCATCTACTCGGGCTTCCTGGTCCACATCACCGTGGCCTTTTCCATGGATTTTCTGGCGCTCTGGCACCGTAACGCCTTGCCCAAAGTGTTCTGGAACTGAAGTCCCTCCCGTAAACGTGCCCGTGCCCGATCTCGAGACGCACCGTCCGTGAACAGCGCCCCCCCGCGAGGTGCGCTGCTGGATCACGACCGCCCCTCTCTCATTTTTTTGGGGGGTTGCCTCGAGGCAGCTCGCGTGCACCAGTGCAGCGCGACGCTGGGAAAGCGTGGGGCGTTTTTCGGGCACGGACACGGGCACGGGCACGTTTACGGGGGAGAGAGCGTTTTTTTAGCCGCTGCTGAGCCCCAAACGCCACATGGAAGACACCGAATATTGGGTCCCCTGGGCTGGCGTTACCGGCTATATTGCGCGGCACCAAAACACCTATGGCACAACACGTCAGCTTTTCGCCCACGCCTTCCGATGCGGACCCCAGCCGGCGCCCGAACGTCGAGCTAGATAACGGTCCGGGTGAATGGTCGACCGAGCGCAGCACCCAGCGCTATCAGATCCAGGGTTGGGGCGCGCCCTACTTTCACGTCAACTCGCGCGGCCACGTTGAAGTCACGCCGAGCCCCGAGCAAGGCAAGACCATCAACCTGTTCGAGCTGACGCAAGATTTGAAAGCGCGCGGCCTCGAGCTGCCGCTCTTGATTCGCTTCCCTGACATCGTTGGCCATCGCATCAAGCTGATCAACGAAGCGTTCCAAAAAGCCATCGCCGAGTACGAGTACGCGGGCGTGTACCGCGGTGTGTTCCCGGTCAAGGTCAACCAACAGCGCCACCTCGTGGAAGAGGTCGTCGCGAGCGGCCGGCCATGGAACTTCGGGCTCGAAGCGGGCTCGAAACCGGAGCTTTTGATCACGCTCGCCGCGATGCAAGAGGTTGGCGGCCTAATCATCTGCAACGGCTACAAGGACTCGAGCTACATCGAGACCGCGCTTTTGGCGCAGCGCTTCGACAAGACCGTGATCGTCGTGCTCGAGCGCTTGGAAGAGATCGACATCGTGCTGCGCGCCTCCGAAAAGGTCGGCATTCGGCCGTTGCTCGGCGTGCGCGCGAAGCTGACGACCAAGGGCGTCGGGCGCTGGGCAGATTCCGCAGGTGATCGCGCGAAGTTCGGGCTCACCACCTCTGAGATGATCGAAGTCGTCGATCGTTTGACCGAGCGCAACATGCTGGATTGCTTGCAGCTCTTGCACTTCCACATCGGCAGCCAAATCTCGAGCATCATCCCGATCAAGAACGCGATGCAGGAAGCGTCGAACATCTACGTCGAGCTGGCCAAGCTCGGCTGCAAGATGGGCTACATCGACGTGGGCGGCGGTCTCGCCGTCGACTACGACGGCTCCAAGACCGACTTTCACGCGTCGAAGAATTACCAGCTCGAAGAGTACGCGGCAGACGTCGTGGCTCATGTTCAAGCCGCGTGCGTCAAAGCGGACGTGCCCGTGCCGACGATCGTGAGCGAGAGCGGTCGCGCGGTTGCCGCGCATCACTCGGTGCTCGTGTTCGAGGTCGTGGGCGCCAACGAAGTGCGCTTCGGCGAACCGGTCGAACCCAAGCCCGAATCGCATCGCCTACTGAAAGAGCTGTTCGACACGTACTGCGGTATTCAGCCGAAGAACGTGCAGGAGAGCTACCACGACGCGAGCCAGGCCAAAGAAGAAGGCCAGAGCCTCTTCAAGTACGGCTACCTCACCCTGCGCGAGCGCGCTCAGGTGGAGCGCCTGTATTGGAACTGCTGCGAGAAGATCCACCACACCCTCCGCCGCCTGCGCTTCGTGCCGGAAGAGCTCCAGCACTTGGAGCAGAACATGTCGGCCATCTACTACTGCAACTTCTCGTTGTTCCAGTCGGCGCCGGACATCTGGGCCATCGACCACCTGTTCCCGATCATGCCGATCCATCGCCTCGAACAAGAGCCGACGGTGCCGGCAAAGCTCGCCGATCTCACCTGCGACAGCGACGGCATCATCGATCACTTCATCGACGTCGAGGACGTGAAGGGCTCGCTCGATCTGCACCGCTTCGACGAGAACGAGCCGTACTACCTGGGCATGTTCCTAAACGGCGCCTACCAAGAGATCCTCGGCGATCTGCACAACCTATTCGGCGACACGCACGCCGTGCATGTCTCGCTGAGCGACGAGGGCTACCAGATCCGCCACGTGATCAAGGGCGACAGCGTGACCGACGTGCTGCGCTACGTGGAGTACGTGCCCGAAAACATGATTGAAGCCGTGCGCCGCCAAGCCGAGCGCGCGACGAGCGCTGGCAGGCTCACGAACCTACAGATGCGTACCTTGATGCAGCACTATGAAGAGTCGCTGCGCAGCTACACGTATTTGACTGGGGATGAGTGAGTGGAAGTGAAGGCGCGACGCGTCGTGTAGCCTCTTTGGTAAGGACGCGCGGCGCCTTCGGCGCGCGATGGGAGACTCACGTTTGCGCACACCCCTTCGGGTGTCACGAAGCGCGTCGTTCGGACGGTGGCGCTGGGCCGCCCGCGCTTGCGCCCAACCAAAGCACGCGCCTGTTCGGTCAGCTCTTTGTAGGTCTCCATCTCATTGGCAGATCGTGATCTGGTCTTCCAAGACTTCTCGCTCGTTTTAGTTCCGGGCATTCGGCTGTTGAGGCTTCCCGCGCGCCCGGCGCGAGCGTGCGGCGCTTCGCGCGCACCAGAGTTTGTGGGCAGCGTCGTGTTACTCCGCTCTGCGCTGACGCGGGATGCGGCTGTGCGGCTTTCAGCGCCGTGATCGCTCCGTCTCAGGTAGGCTTTCCTCGCACACACGGCTCGAGGCGCGAAAATTGGGAATCTCAGGTGGGCGGGGCGCGTTTGTTGGACCGGGTGGACCTAAGCCCGCTACCATTCTGTTGCCCTCATGAAGAAATCGGCTGAGCTTCCCGCCCCCTCGCCCGCGTCGCGACGAACTCGCCTGCTTCTGGCCGGCGTGGGCGGCCTCGCGGTGCTGACCGTGGCCGCGACCGGCTATGCCGACATCTACAAGCAGGTCGACGCGGACGGCACAATCAGCTTCACCAGCCGCCCGTCCCAGGGCGCAAAGCTGTACGCGAAAGATCGCAAAGCTCCCGTCTTCATGCCGAGTGACGACTCACCCGAGCGTTTCAGTCGCTATGACGAGTACATCCGGCAGGCCGCAACGCTCTATCAAATTCCCGAAGAGCTCGTGCGCGCAGTGATCCGCGTCGAGAGCGATTTCGATCCGCGCGCAGTCTCGCCCGCCAACGCCCGCGGCTTGATGCAGTTGGTGCCCGAGACCGCCGAGCGCATGATGGTCACGGACTCCTTCGACCCACGCCAAAACATCTTCGGCGGCGTTCGCTACCTGCGCGTCCTCGCCAACCTCTTCAACGGCGACATTCAACTCACCATCGCCGCATACAACGCTGGCGAAGGCGCAGTCATCCGCTATGGCGGCATCCCGCCCTATCAAGAGACCCAAGACTACGTAGTCAAAGTGCTCGGCTACTACCGTCAATATCGCTCCCAAGCTGCGCGCTGACCCGCGAGCTCGCGACGCATCAATCCGAAACTCGTCGCGTAGCTCGCCCCCGCCTGCACGCTTGCGAGCACGTCGGATTGAAAACCTTGGGCCGCATGTCGACAGCTGCGATGACTCGTGGGTCGGGTTCCGCTCCAGAAATTATGGTTCGACTCCGAACCATAATTTTCGCTTCGGGTAGCGTCCCAACGCTTCTACCCACCCGAAATCGCGCGCATCTACAAAAAAGAAACGGGGACTTCTTGCGAAAAGTCCCCTCTTTCTTGTGTACGGACGGCGCGAGCCGTCACAGCCGATCAGCTGGGTCGGACGTTTTCAGCGCGCGGACCCTTGGGGCCCTGGCCCTTCGTGAACGAGACAGCCTGACCTTGCTGGAGGTCTTCGAACCGAACGCCTTCAACGGCTGACATGTGGAAGAACAAATCTTCCCCGCCCGGGGTCTCGATGAAACCGAAACCCTTGTCCGTCAACTTCTTAATTTTACCATCAGCCATTGGATCACCTAAACGTAGCGAGCATCCGCGGAAACGGAGATCGTTCCCGAAATGCGCCGCAGGGGATCCCTATACTACGGAATCGTGACGGGCTAGCGCTCAAATGCTGCATTAGGCGTTTCCGGTCGCGGGACGCGCTTCTGCCTCACTTTTTCGTCGACTTCCGCGCCTTTTTCGAGCCCGCATAGAGCGCGAGCGCGCCCTCGAGCTCTTCGCGGACTCGCTCGGCGAGTTCCTCGGGCTCCACGACTCTCGCGCGGGCGCCCCATTCTAGGACCCAAGACACGACTTGGTTGAGATTGCCGACGGTCATCGTCAGCCGCACGCCGCCGCCGCCAATTGCCGCGAGCTTCTGCGATGCGTGCACTTTGCGCATTCGCACGTATTCAGCGGCGCGGGCGTCGAAGTCGATCACCACGCGGTGCGGCTTGGGATCCTTCCAAATCCCGAATTCGCCCTGGAAATACTGGTCGATTTGGAAATCAGGTGGCAGATCGAAGCGCTCGGTGGTCGCGCATTCGGTGTCGCGCATGCGATCGAGCACGAAGGTGCGCACCTCCGCTTTGTCCACGTGCAGGCCGACGCAATACACGGAGTCGCGATGCAAGACCAAGGCGTAGGGGTGGATCGTGATCCGCTCTTCGTCCGCCTTGAACGCGCTCTTGTACGACAAGCGGAGCGGTCTTAGATCGGACACTGCCTGGAACAAGTCATCCAGCTCTTCCGTCTTCTCCGCGTAGTTTTTGGGCGCGTGCGGCAGGTAGAGGAAGCGATCCTCGAGCCGCGCGTCGGCTAGTCCCGCGTTGGGACCGCGCCCGGGTCGCTGCGCGAATGCCAGCAGCTTGCCCACCGCGAGATCGATTTCCTCGAACAGCGCGGAGCCGCGCATTGGCTCGAACAGACGGCGCGCGGCGAGCAAGGCGTACGCCTGCGTGCGCCGTAGCTCCACTTTGCGCGGCATTTCACCGGAGCGCACCTTCCACAGCAGCGGTCCGCCGCCGCGCGCCGGGACGCTTTCGAGATCGTATTCGCGCTCGATCTCCTTCAAATAGCGGCGCATCGAGCGCACCGTCACGGACAGCGCGTCTGCAAGATCGTACAGAGAGATGCCTCGCGGGTGCTTCTCGAGGATCTCGCGCAATCGATCGAGGCGTCGATGTTGAGTGAATTTGCCCTTGGGCCTGCCGCGCGCGCGTTCCACGAGTTGCTCGTAAAGTAGTACGCTCCCCCAATCCATGAAAGGCCCATTCAACCCGGTCGAGATGATCCGCAGCAAGCGCGACGGAGCCAGTCATTCCGCCGAGGAGATCGCGAATTTCATCGCGCAATTCAGCGCAGGGGCCGTCGCTGACTATCAAATGAGTGCGTGGTTGATGGCCGTATTCGCGCATGGAATGAGCGACCGGGAAACAGTGGCGTTGACAGAGGCCATGTTGCACTCCGGCAAAGTGCTACGCCTAACGTCGGTCAAAGGCGCGAAGATCGACAAGCATTCGACGGGTGGTGTGGGCGACAAGATCAGCATTTGTCTCGCCCCGTTGGTCGCAGCGTGCGGCGTCTCAGTTCCCATGATTTCTGGCCGAGGCCTGGGGCACACCGGCGGGACGCTGGACAAATTGCAGGCCATTCCCGGCTACCGCGTGGAGCTCAGCCCCGCACGCTTCGAGCGTGTGGTGCGTGCTGTCGGCGCGTCGATGATCGGGCAGAGCGCCGAGCTCGCGCCCGCGGATCGCCGAATTTACGCGCTGCGCGACGTCACAGCGACCGTCGAATGCGTCCCGCTGATCGTGGCCAGCATCCTGTCCAAAAAGCTGGCCGAGGGCATCGATGGCTTGGTCCTGGACGTAAAAGTCGGACGAGGCGCGTTCATGAAAGATCTGAAATCGGCACGGACGCTTGCCCAGACCCTCGTGCGTGTGGGCAGCGCCGCCGGCAAGCGCATGGTTGCGCTGCTCACGGCCATGGACGCGCCCATCGGGCGCACCATCGGCAACGGGCTGGAGACACGCGAAGCGATCGAAATCCTTCGCGATTCTGGCCCAGCCGACACACGCGAGCTGACGTTGACGCTGGGCGCGGAAATGTTGGTCCTCGGCAAAGCCGAGCGCAGTTTGAATAGCGCGCGCGCGCGGCTCGAACGCGCGTTGGCGGACGGCTCCGCGTTCGAGCGTTTTCTGCGCATGGTACGAGCACATGGCGGAGATGCGCGCTTCGTCGAACACCCCGAGCGCTTGGCGAACGCCAAAGCCAAGCTCGCGGTTCTGGCGCGACGCTCTGGCTATGTGAGCGAGTGTAACTCCTACGCGCTCGGGATGTCTGGAATCGCGCTCGGAGCCGGGCGCACGCGCGCCGATCAGGCCGTCGATCCGAGCGCCGGCATCGAATTGTGCGTGCAACGCGGTGAGCGCATTTCGCGCGGAGAGCCGTTAGCGGTCATTCACGCGCGAACCAAAGCAGTGGCCGAACGTGAAGTCACACGCGTCCAGCAGGCGTTTCGAATCACGAGCGTTCAACCACGGCCGCAGCGCCTGGTGCTCGAACGCATCGCGCGCTGAGCTCAGGCGATCGCGCGCTGCCAGAAGCCAATCGTTTCTTCGGCGCACTTGCGCCAGGTAAAAGTTCGTGCGCGCGCGAGCCCGCGTTGCACGAGTTGGGCTCGTAGATCGCGGTCGAAGAACGCGGACTTCAGCGCGGTGACCAGAGCGTCGACCTCACCGCAAGGAACGACCAAGGCACCGTCTCCCACCACCTCATCGAGCGAAGATCCCGGGCTGGTGATGGTCGGCGCGCCGCACGCGAGTGCTTCTAGAGCGGGCAGTCCAAAGCCTTCGTAGCGGGAAAGGAAGGTATGTACGGTCGCTTGCCGATAGAGCGCCGGCACCACTTCCTCTGGCACATAGCCCGCGAACTGCACGGAATCTTCAATGCGGAGCTTGCGCGCCAGCGCGACGAGCGAGGCGGTCCGCTTTTCATGACTCCCGGCCAGAACCAAGCGCGCCTCTCGCGAGAGACCACTTTCGGCAAAAGCGGTGAGTAACGTGTCGAGGTCCTTTCGCAGGTCACCCGCGCCCAGGTAGAGCACGTACGGCCCTGACCCGCCAACGATAGAGTCCAGCTGAGCGCGCTCGTTCGACGACGAACGCAGGTTGAACACGTCGTGGTCGACGCCGTGCCACACGACATCGACTCGCTCATCGGGGACGCCCAGTCGTTCGCACACGTCACGCTTCGTGGCGTGGGAAACGGCCAAAATACGCCGCGTGCGCTGATACTGCGAGCGCGCCATCGCCTGGTAGATCTTCGGCCAAAATGGCACGGGCGCTAGATATTCCTTGTGCATAACCAGCGGGATCAAGTCGTGACAGGTGAACGTGAAGGGTACGGAGTTGGCCGGCGGCACACCGTTCGGATCCCCCAGGTGCACGAGCGCAGAGCGTTCCCGTGCCACGCCGGCCATCTGCCTTTGGATCAACTTCTTGCGCAGTTTCGCGCAGTACGGAATGGGTTTGTCCACCGGGCGCCTGCAATAGGCAAACGGATCCTCGACTAGGAACAAGCGCTGCAAATCGCGCGTCGCGGTCACGTATTCGATCGGGAACGTGTTCGTGTTCACCAATTGCTCGAGCCCCGACACCAACCCCCGCACGTAGCGACCGATGCCGCGCAATGAAGAGACGGTCTCGAGTGGGGTCAAATCCAGCAAGGCGCCGCGTAACGGAGTGCTCAAAGCGCGTGCAGCTTAGCCCGAAATGCACGGGATGAGCACGCGAGCTCGGGGCTCGCTTGCCTCGGGTGGCTCCCTCGCTTAGAGCATCTTGTGTCGTCTAGCTTGCAGCCCACGCCGGAGTCTCCGGCCCCAGTTGTCGAGCCCCCTGCGTCGCCGGAAATCGGCAGCAAAGGGCTCGATCGCGCAACCCTGAACCGCCGCGCCAAATGGGGGGTGTTGATTCTGGGTGGACGAACGGCGGTGCAGCAGCTGATCGTGCTCGCGGGGCAGGTCTACCTCGCTCGCGTGCTGGGTCCTGCCGACTTCGGTGTGTTCTGGATCGTGCAATTTGCGCTGTCGTTCTTCGCGCTGTTCGGTGACGCGGGTTTCGGCGCAGCCCTGATTCAAAAGCGGGACACCGCTACTCAGAGCGAGCTCTCGAGCGTTTTTTGGTCTCAGCTTTTGCTGGTATCGCTCGTCACTAGCGTCATATTTGCGAGCGCTCCGTGGGTGGTGAAGTTTTGGCCCGATCTTCCGGCGAATGCCGCGTGGCTGCTGCGCGCGCTTTCGCTGTCGCTGCTCCTCACGTCGCTGCGGGTCGTTCCCGCGATCTTGATGGAGCGCGAGCTGCTTTTTGGCCGATTGTCGGTGATCGACCTGCTGCTTTCGATGTCGTTTTACTGCACGGCGGTGGTGCTCGCGCACCTTGGCTACGGGACGACCGCTCTCGTGATCGGAGTGTTGGTGCAAGGGGTGGTTGGCCTGATCACGGCCTTTTCGCTGCGTCCCTGGCTACCCGGGCTGCATTTCGACACTCGAGTTTTGCGCCCCATTCTCAACTTCGGCGTGGTGCTCCAAGCCAAGAACATCATCGGTTTCGTCAACGCTGCCATCATGCCGCTGTACGCAGGTCGAGCGCTCGGTCGTTACCCGCTCGGTATCGTTACGTGGTCCCGCAACACGTCGATTTTTTCGGTAGCAATCGTCGACATCTTGAGCCGCGTCAATTTCCCGTTGCTCAGTCGCTTGCAACATGACCGGGGGGCTTTCGCGCGTGCGTTGGAGCGAACGATCCAGATCTCGGCCATCGTCACGTTTCTGTTCGTCGCCTTGTTGCTGGGTCTGGCGCCCAGCGTGGTGCGGGTGATCTACGGCGAAAAGTGGCTGCCGGCGCTGCCGACTTTGTACGTGTTCACGTGTACCGCTTCGATCTCCTTCTTGATTCCGATCATCAACGGCGCGCTCGACGCGCTAGGTAAGCCGCGCATCATGATGCTGCTCGGTCTCGCTTGGACGATCCTGAATTGGTCTGCGGTGACGCTGGTCATGCAAATCCGACACGACGCCTTTTGGTTCGCGATTGGATTTTGTGTCCACGTCGTGCTTGGGTCCTGGGCCGTTTGGCTGGTAGTCAAACACTTCATCCCGGAGGCCAAGCTTTGGTCTCGAATTCGGGGCGGCCTCGCCGCAGGAGTGGTGACGACCATCGCTGCTCACACGCTGCTTTTGCCGTGGGCCAACGGCGCGTTTAGCCTCGCGGCGGCGGCGTTGCTGGCGATTGCGGTGTTCGTCGGCTGCTGCGCGGTGTTCGACCGTTCGGCTCTGCTCGAGTTGCTTTCGATGCTGCGCAAGCGGCAGGCCCCGAGCAGCGCCTAGTTCGAGGTGCCCAACGCGCGCAAGATTTGCGGGCCGATCACGCCCGCGCTGAAGCGCGCTCGACAAGCATCATCGGCCGCCACCCGCCGGGCGTCGACCTCGGCGTCCGTGAGCCGCCAGATGCGCCGGAACGCTTCGGCGACAGCCCCCGGCGAGAACGGATCGCAGGTAAAGCCCAAGCGACCACCATCCAAGATCTCGAGCGGGCCACCATGATCGGGCCCCACCAAAAGCAACCCACGAGCGGCCGCTTCCGGAAAGACCAAGCCGAAGGGCTCGTCCACCGGCAGCAGCGCGAACACGTCACAGGCATCGTAAACTCGGTCTAGCTCCGCGTCACTCAAGTAGCCATGGAAGCGAACCGTGTGAGCGACGCCGAGTTCGAGCGCGAGTTTCTCGAGTTGTGCCTTGTGAGGTCCCACGCCGACGACATGTAGCTCCGAGCGCGGCAGCTCGGGCAGCACGTTCGAAAAAGCGCGGATCACGGTGTCCAAATTCTTTGCGACGTCGAGGCGAGAGTGCGTCAAAATTTTCAGCCCGGATCGGTCGAGACCAGTGCGGGAGCGGGCGCGGCGTGCAGGAAAGCGAACCATCGGATAGACGACGGAGACGTCATTTCGGCCGTAAACGCGTTGAACGTTGTCGCGGCAATACTCGCTATTGGCCAGAACGGCGGCGAGCTTTGCCGTGTTCTCCAGATCGAATTGCACCACTTCCTCGAAGCTTCGTTTGCGCAACGCTTGCTCGTACTTGGCAAGCCTGCGCACGTAGCTTCGTTCGACATCGCTCGAGCCACCCGGTGCGGAATGGACGTGCTCATGCAGTCGCGGCCTGGTTGCGACGAAGTGGTAATCGCGCTGTGGCTCGTGGCAGTACCAAACGCGTTTCGCGCGGACGTTCGCTGCTCCGAGCATGGCATTCGTGGGAAAGTTGGACGCGAGCACGGCGCTGCAATCGGACAGAGCGGCCTCGATGCGGGGCACCGCGCGCTCGAACTTGCGCCGCTGGCCCGAGAACCAGTCGAGCCACGAAGGCCGAGCAGTCACACTGAGCGGGATGTCCGAAAACGAGCTCCGCCAGCGCTGTTCGTCGAAGTCGAGGGTGACGACTCGCGCGTCGACTCCGACTTCTTTCATGTGCCGCGCCCAGCTCGCGACCAGGACCTCGGCGCCGCCGATACCACGGAAAGCAGGGTGAAACAGGCCGATTGGCATGGCTAGTCGTTGAGCGCGTGACAGGTGCTAGATGCCGATATCGAGACTCTCGCGCACCTCGCCCCAGAACTGCTGCCAGGCAAGCATGCCGAGCCGAAGGCGAGGAGACGTTCGTTGCGCTCGAACGAACAGATGCAGAAACGGTGTCCTGCCCCAGAAGAACGTACGAACGTGCCGTAGTCCTGCCGCTTCTGCGGCGCGTTTCAAGCCTTCGAGCGTGAAGAGCATGATGTGCTGACCATGTTCGCGATCTACGTAGTGCCACTTCGACGGATCTGGCCAGCGTTCTTGCTGATACAGCTCGGTCGAGAGCATCACGACGCCGTTTGGCGCCAGTCGCTCGCGGAGCGTGGAAAATACTTCCACCGGATTCGTCAAGTGTTCGGCGACCTCCACGGCCGTGACCAGGTCGAAGGGGCCATCCGGCAAGGTCTTGCCGCAAACGAGCTGCGCAAAGCGCGGGCTTGCATAGCGATCGAACCCGACCGCTTTAGCCTGTCGATCCAATTGTAAAGCGACCAGCATACCGAGCCCGCTGCCATAGTCGAGCGATCGATAGCGACGTGGCATTAGCCCGCTTGCGCGCATTCTTCGGATGAAGCGATTGACGTACAGAGTTCGTCGCAGCGCGCCCGTATCGGGATCCGGATACAACGTGGTCGCGTACGAGCGCTCCAACCAACTGGGATTGAGCGCCATCATCGAATGGCATCGTGCGCATTGATGATACGTTGCCTTCGTATCTCCGAGCACTTCGACTTCGAAGGCCACTTGTAGGGGCCCGCCGCAGGCCCGACAAGGGGTTGGTTCGTCTGCTCCGGATTCGCTACTCATCGGGGCCCGGACTATTGCATCTTCGCCGAGATCTGTCGAAGCAGTCTCCCCGCGAGGCGAATCGTGCGCCGCAGCGGAGCGCGTGGTAGTCCCAAGCCGATCGGGCGTCAAGGCCTCGATGTTGGAGCACCCGCGAGCATGCGTTTCTATTTTACCGAGGAAGATCCCCCAACGGAGATTCGGGCGCGAGACATTCGGGCGGCGCTAGTGCACGCGCATCACCGAGTCGTGCACGGTCGCCCGCTAGCTCCCGTACCCCCAAAGGTGGACGTGTGGATGCACGGAATCGGGATTGCGGGCAGCGCGGCCATGAACCCAGCGGTAGCAAACATGCTGCTGCAATCGCAGGCTCGCGTTGTCATCTTTCAGGCCTGCGATCACCGGAGCATGTGCTTCGAACAGATCCCCACCGCGGTCGCCGAACGGGCAGAGCTCTTCTTACGTTCGCATTGGCCGAGCGATAGAAATCAGGTCCCCGCGGAGTTCCGCGACCGAGTCGGGTTTCTGCCACCCATGATCAACCCCTTGGTACCGGCTCCCGGAGAGGAGTTGAGTCGAAGGAACGGCAACGCGCTCTTTTTCGGCACACGCACCGGCATGGTGAATCTGGCAAACGGGAAGAATGCCAGGGACGAATGCGTGCGGCTCATGCTGAACTCCAGGCTGCCGTTTCAAGGTGGGATCGTTGCACACGATGATCCGCGCTACGCATCCGACCCGCACTTGGTCGTGCCGAAAATCAGCGAAGCGCAGCATCGAGCGCTGCTTGCCGACGCAAAGATCTGCCTCGCTCCCTGGGGGAATCACCCGATTACGTACCGCCTGTTCGAGGGGCTTGCTGCGCGTTGCCTCGTGGTGGCCCAGTCACTTCGGGAGACCTCATTCATCGACGGCGGGCTGGAGGCTGACCGTCACTACGTCGAGGTTGCTCCTGATCTCAGCAACCTGACTGAGAAGGTCAGCTACTACCTGTCGCATTTGGATGAAGCGCAACGCATCGCCGACGCCGGGCATCGCCATTTCGAGACCCATTTCGCAGCGCGCGGAAAGCTGATCTCGAGCTATATCTTCGAAAACACGGTGGCAAGTTGGGGCAGTCTATATCGGCCAGCCCCCTCCCCTAATCCGCTCGCGTCGATGCGCAGCCAACTCTCACAATGGTTTCCGAAGTGGTACTGAGTTTCTCAATCGTCGACCAAGCGCTCGGCGACGATTCGGCGCATGCGCTCGATCCAATAGCGGTTCGTCAGTCGCTCCTGAACCTGGGGGTCTTGAAAGGCTCGGCGATGCTGAGCGTGCCACCTCAGCAGGTTTTCGTGCGTGATTTCGCGCCAATCGTCCACGATCACCACCGGTAGGCCCTCGTACAATGGGTCGAGCGAGGAGCGCTTGACGATCACGATGTTGCCCAAAACGAGCGACTCCCAAGTGCGGTGGCAGTCGAGCCCGTTGCCGTGCGGGCTAACGACAAAGGCATAGCGCGTCTTTTCGCGCCATAGCTCCAGGCGTCGGAGCTTGCGGGTCTGAAATTCAACGTCCGGGTTGCCCTCGAGCGCGCGTTGCACTGCGACGCGGTCGTCGCCCCAGATTTGTTTCTTGTGTCTGCTGAAATGAAAATCCGCGTGCACGCGCAGTTGGCGTTCGCCATTTTCTGGCGCGGCGCTGCGCAGTGCTTCGAGCTCGGCTTCTTGGGCCGCCGGGGTCGCCGGCCAATGACCCCACTTGCGACGATTGCTGATGGTATGAAAATCGAGCCCGATCGGGAGCCCCATCAGTTTGGGATTTGGATCGCTACCGTCGTAGTTTTGTGTGAACCAACACAAGACTCGCGGATCCTCGAGCAACTGCCGGGAGCCGGCAAATCCCCCAGGGATCCCCCAATCTTCATCACCCGTGACCAGCGCGAATTTGGCTTTGATTCGCGGAAGTGCCTCGGCCACGAACTGCGGAAGAGCGATCATTCGCATCCAAACCAGGTCGCCGTCCTTTACGCCTTCGAACTGAGCTGGATCGAAGCGTCGCGGCCCGCGTCTTCCGCGTTGACGTTTGACGAAGTCGACACCGCCATTGTGATCGCAGAGCAGCGCGAGCCCCCGGCTCCAAACGTAGCGAGTCGGTTCGAACGGACCATTGATTCGCGCGCGATAGCGCATGCCGAGCGCAGCGAGCCCGCCGCCGGCCGCGACCGCTGCGAGCAACACAGCAGGGTTCATGAGTCAAGCTCCTCTAACGTGCGCACGTAGCAGGCGAGCGTCTGCTGCGCGCAGCGCTGCCACGTGAACGCCTTCACGTGTTCGAGTCCTCGTGCCCGCAACCGTGTGCGCAACGCCGCGTCCGAGACGATGCGCGCGATGCCCTCCGCGAGTACGTCTCGATCGAGCGAGGGCAACGTGAGCGCCGCGTCGCCCGCCACTTCCGCGAGCGCAGACAGGCTACTCGTGAGCGTGGCAGCACCGCAGGCCATCGCCTCCAAGATCGGCAACCCAAATCCCTCATAAGACGAGGGAAATACGTAGGCGAGACATTGTCGGTAGAGGGCGACCAGCAGTGCGTCGTCGATGTAGCCCATGATCGATACGCGACCCTCGACACCGCTGTCGCGCACGGCCTCGAGCAAACGCGCGCGTTGCCGCGGCGAGATCGGCCCCGCGAAAACCAGCATCACCTCGGGCGCGACCCCGCTCTGACCGAAAGCTCGCACCAACAGCGGCAGATTCTTGCGCGCGTCACTCGCGCCCAAGCACAGCAGAAACGGCGCCTCGAAGCCGAGCCGACGAACGACCTCTGCGCGCTCGCCGTCCACTTCGTGAGCCGAGAAGCGATCGTGATCGACTCCGGAGTGCACGACGTCGATGCGCTCCGGTGCGACCCCCACATGCTCGATCAGATCACGCCGTGTCGCGTGACTGATCGCGATCACCCGTTGCGCGGTCCGGTAGCGCGCGTAGTCGCGCAACCACTGCAGCAGGCGTGCGCCGGGCACAGGCGCCAAATACTGCTTGGCGAGCACGAGCGGGATCAGATCGTGGCAGGTTACGATCCGGGGTTGTCGCATGTCGATCGGCGTACCCGGCGGATCGGGCAAATGCAGCAGCTTGGGGCCGACGCGACGCGCCAGGCCCCCCAAGAACAAGCGCCGCTCCAGCTTGTGCCGCTGGTATTGCAGAGTGCTCACCTGGATCCGCGGATCGCCGGCAAATTGCAGCGATTCATCGACTGCGCCCACGGCAGAGCCGCGATGCCGCACGAGCCCTGCGATGTGAAGCGTAGGGCCGACCGCGTCCGCCGGCCACGTGTCGCGCATCGCGAGCGCGCGGCACAAGTGCTTCACGTAGCGACCGATGCCGCGCTCACGCGAAGGCGTATCGAGCGCCGTCATGTCGACCAACACGTCAAGCACGACGCGGGTCCTCGGCGCTTGCCGCTGCCTCGCGGTACACTTCGAGCGTCTGTCGAGCTGCGGTGTCCCAGCTGAACGCGCGCGCCCGCTCGAGACCGCGCGCGCGAAGCTCATCGCGCAATGAGCCCGATCGCAGTCGATTGATCGCGGCCGCCAGGCTGGCCGTGTCGCCCACGGCGGAATGCAAACCCGCGCCTCCGAGCACTTCGACCAACGCAGGAGTGTCGCTAGCGATCACCGGACAACCTGCGGCCATCGCCTCCAACACGGGAATGCCGAAGCCCTCGACCAATGACGGTTGCAAAAGCGCGCGCGCCGACTGCACGACCGTGACCAGCTCTGCTTCTGAGAGCGTCGACAGCCAACGCAAGCGATGCGCAATGCCTAGCTGTTCGGCAAGGCGCGATAGGCCCGCACCACTGCGCGTGCGCTGCACCAGGATCAAGAGTTCGTTGTCACGCGCCTCGCGCGCGAACGCTTGCAGCACCAGCTGGTGTGCCTTGTACGGCTCATTTTTGCCTACGACCAAGTAATAGGGCGCGTCGCTACCGATCAGCGCGGCGGCCTTCCGCATCGCTAGCTCGAGATCCGCAGGCGCGACGAATGCCGGGCCGGCCGCGTTGTGGACCACGCGCACGCGCGCTGAACTCTTTGGTGACACCGCGTGAATGCGATCGGCCGTGGCGCGCGAGACCGCAATCAAACGAGTTGCGTGGCGCAACGCTTGGCGCATCCCTGCTTGATAGAAGCCAGCTCGCACCGAGTGCACGAGCGGACGCGCATCCACCAACGCGGACGACTCGAGCCACATCAAGTCGTGGACGGTGACGACGGTTTTGCACGGCAAGCCGCGCCCCAGCAAACTGAACGGAAAGTGCGCCACATCCTCAGGCGCGAGCGGATCGAGCGCGGCCGGCGCGAGCAGCGTGCGTAAGCCATCCGCCGGCGCCGGCACGACCGAGTTCGTCACGTTGGGGGCATTCACCGGCGCTGGGCGATCGGGATGTGTCCACAAGTGAAAGCGCGCATCCGGGGCCAGAGCTGGCAGACGCGAGACGAGCGCAGCGACGCAATTGCCGATCCCGCTCGGGCGGGAGGTCACATAACGCGCGTCGATGACGAAGCGACCGGTGTCTCGCGTCAATGCTTGTCAGCCCTGAACGAGCGGCAAACGCCGCGGGCCTTCGAAATCGAGCGGCTGGCTGCGCCACTCGTCGTACGCGCTTTGCGTGCGAACGCAGCCGATGGTGCAGGCGTCAGCGCAGGTCTTCTTGGTGTAAAACTGGGTTTTGAGATCGAACGGCGTGTACTCCAAGAGCGGCTTCTTGAAGACGCCGCGAGTTTGCGAGCACCAGTGGATATCGCCGAACTCATCGACGTACAGATACCGGCTTCCCGCACGGCATTTGAACGGCGCGCTGCCACTCGTCAAAATCCGTTCGCGGTAGTCATGGGCTTCCCGGAAGCGCCGCCCGCCGAGCATTTCCTTCACACGCGCGAAGGCTTCTTGGCCGGCTTCGTCCAAGTGCATCTGCCCGGTGCCGTCGTGCAGCACCAAGACGCGCGGACGGAAGCCGAACTCGCGCGCGGTCTCGACGACCTTCAACGCTTCATTCGGGCTGGTCGCACCGAGCACGGCGCTCAGCACGACCGGAAATTTTGCCGTGCGCGCCAGCATCTTCAGCTTGGGCAGCATGGGCTTGAGCACCTTGACCGTGACGTCGTTCGGCAACACGCCATCGACGCTGACCTGCATTTCCATCAGGCCTGCGTCGTTCAACGCGCGCACCTTTTTTTCGTTCAAGAGGTACGCGTTCGAAATCATCATCACCTTGTGGAATGATTTCGTGCGCGCGTAGCGGATCAGCTCTGCCATGTCGGGGTGCAGCATGGGTTCACCGCCGGTGAACTCCAGGCTGAACGTGCCGAGCTCCTTGAGCTTGTCGATGCGCTGCTTGAGCACCTCCGTCGGCACGGGGTCCGACTCCTCGTCGAACTCGTTGCAGTAGGTGCACGACAGGTTGCAGCGCCGCACGACCACGAGCTGGGCCAGGAAAGGTCCGTACAGGCCGCGATTGAGGACGCCCATGCGGGCGTTTAAGCGCAAATCCGAG